>Ga0247832_1001173_pt1 | contig 48349 bp, 49 predicted proteins | sample LaCruzMarch2015__10_FD_192407 | JGI IMG/M metagenome (GOLD analysis project Ga0247832, IMG submission 192407) | Freshwater microbial communities from meromictic Lake La Cruz, Castile-La Mancha, Spain - LaCruzMarch2015_4m | ecosystem: Environmental > Aquatic > Freshwater > Lake | place: Spain... | reverse complement strand
GAACGTCGTGTCGTGTCTTCTGCGTTTGGCTTTCATTGTGATGGTCTTTCAGGTTGTGGTTTTTCACACCTGCAAGCCATCGCTTTTTATAGCTTACCAACTGGTCCGAATTCCGGGGTCCACCTCACCCTCGTCTGGGCCTTGTTAATGTCGCTCTCCGTTGGCCTTTCGGTCTATCGTCGCTCCCCCGCGCCTCAAGCCACCGAGCAGACATATTTTGTGATCAGCCTCTGCATAATCCTCTCCGGAATCGTCTTCACCACGCTCTACAAAAGGCACAAGCGCCAACAACGAGCGGAGCTGAAAGGAGTGCAAGGACGCTGTTATTTCGGCGTGGCCGGGGTGGGGCGTGCTTTCGCCTCCGACTTCACTCCGTCCGCCCGCAACCCATCGACCCACTCTTTCTGATCGTTGACAGCGAAGACAAACGTTCCCCTGTGGTTGGCGGAATCCCCCGCAAAGACGGCCTGAGCCTCCGCTCCCCCAAGAGTCTTCTGATACTCGACCGGCAGCTTGACCATATAGGGCGTCACGACCTCATCTATCTGACCAAAGTAATAGTGTGTCGGCGTTTTTGCCCGCCAGTTGTAGGAGCAATTCCTTTGCAACTGCTGCCAGAAGCGGCTGCTGACGAGGGAGCCCGAGCTCAGGAAGTCTTCTTGAAAAAGATCCTTCACCTTGGTGGGCAATGATTTTTCCGCCACCTCCCAAGTGATGCGATTCGCGCAAAAATCATTTGCGGTCTGCCAGTATTCCGGTTTGATCGCAGCGGTGCTCAAGCCGGGCATGTCGTAGTAGTGCTCGTAAGCGTTGACCAGCATCGCCGCGGTCGCCACCAGCCAGTTGACATCCAACTCGGACGGCACGTGGATCCACCGGTTCACACAAAGGTAGATATCGTTCGGGGCACTCGCCATAGCTGCGGCCCGGACCGGAATGCCAACCGTCTCGAGCCTCCGCAAAAACGCGGAGGTACTAAATGACCCCTGAGACCATCCGCTGAGGAAAAGCTCGCCGGGAATAACCTTCAGATCCGCGCACACGGCCTTCGATGCAAAAAGCATGTCGAGACACGCATGCGCCGTGCTCTCCTTGACGAGCCAGCTATCCCATTCTTGAGAGATCCCCTTCCCGATATAGTCGGCTGCAATCACGATATATCCCTGCCCCGCAAACCGGGCAATCATCAGCCGTGTCTCCATCGATTCCTCCGGTGACGAAGGCACGGCGGTCCGCGTAAAAACCGTCCCGTGCTGATACGAGAGCATCGGTAGGGTGCCGACCTCGACCACGGGTATGGCCACGAGCCCCGAAGCTTGGACAGGACGGTTGCCATCCTCAGGGATCACCGTGTTGTAAATCACCTTGTAAAGCCTGACCGGATTCACAGCCGGGGGATAGACCATCGGAAAGGCGCTAAACTCCGCCAGTTCGCTGGTCAGGATTTTGTTCAACCGGCTCACATCGTATTCCCCGATCAGCTGATACTGCACTCCGCTCGCAACTTCCTTGTAGCTGTCGGAGGCGGCTTGCAGCGACCATGCACAAAATCCCAGGCAAAGCAGGAGGAAGCGAGTCGTCATAGGTCGCACATCGATTTGGCCCAGCTTAGCAGGGAACGGGGCCTAGATACGAACAAATGTTTGCTAGCGAGCTGGCGGCGGCGCTCCGGATTCCCGGAAAGTAATCCGCGCTTTGCTGAGGTCGTAGGGCGAAATTTCCACCGTCACATCGTCCCCGGGAACGATCCGAATGAAATTCTTCCGCATCTTTCCAGAGATGTGCGCGAGGACAATGTGGTCGTTGGGTAACTTGACCCGGAACATCGTGCCGGGAAGAACATCGACCACCACGCCTTTACTGGAAATACAATCGTCTTTTGCCATCCGGTCTTGGCTTTATCAGACATCCGGCTCGAAATCAACCCATCGCACGAGTGCGGCGAGATTCTGCCGGGAATCTGCGTGCCAAGTGAACGGCGTTTCCTGCATTTTCCCGATCGGACAGATCCTTGATGCTCCCAAGCCCACGGTTTTCTCTGCGTGCTCAAGGCTCGCCGGAAAGATTCCGATCCCGCCAACGACGTGCCGGATTTCGCCCAAAACGGACGAGATATCTGCCGGCAACGGCTTGACAAAAACAAACCGATCCAATGGCGATACGCGGAATTTCGTGTCCTCCTCGTAAACCACGGTCCAGCCCGGGAGCCCGGAGCTCTGCCAAATCCGCGTCCCGGGAGAGTTAGCCGCTTCGAAGGCAAGCGCATCTCGAGCTTCCGCAATCCGGACCCGGTCCCCCATTGAGAGCGGACGTGCCGGCACGGCGACGTGACAGGCCTCCATCTCGACAGCCAGCCGACTGGCATAGCCCAACGCATCACCGGCCACGTAAATCCCATGCGGCGACATGCATCCGGCCTGATCAAAAAGCGAAACGTCTCTCGCCGCTCCCGCGCAACTCTGGAACTCGGGGTCATCAAAAACCACCGCAAAGCTCACCCTGTGTCCATGCCCCTCGAAGATCCGCCCCGCAGGGCATTCGGCCCGGAGCATCGCCACCGTCCGGTCATCTCCGAAGACCACCCAGGCCTCGGCCTGCTCTTTCCAACCGGGCCTGATCTCGCGAGAGCACTCGAGCAGGGCCGCAAGCTCGGCGGGGAGAAAACTTGAAAATTCCTCCAAGGCCCCGAGGCCATTCGATGGAAACTTGACGAAGTTCCGAGATCCAAGCAGCAGACCGCGCAACATCGTCTGCAGCGCAGCATGAGGCGTATTCCCGCTCACAATGTGCAGGATCGTCCTCGCTGGAATCGCCTGCGTGAAGCCGCCGTGGTATTTCTGAAACCCCTCGAGCGCCTCCTCGTGCCCGAGTTCCCCTTGAATCGCTGCCATCATCTCGTCGGCACTCGGAGGGCACAGTTCGGGAAATCTTGCCGCGGCCTCCGCCAGGGCCAAGGCGCGTTCTCTCGTTGTCACGAGAGCATCTCCTCCGCCGATCTCGAACATCCACGCGGCAGCGCCGCAGGGTCCCGGCCGATCAACTCAAAGCCCGCCCCCCTCCGAATCCCCAAGTCCCGCGTCCGAATCGCACTCACCGATCCTAGATTCGCCGCATCAAAAATCTGCAGGACCCCGGTCTCGCCTTCGCCGACCTCCCGACCGCTCACGGGATCGACCACCAAGGCGCGACACCATGGCGGCCCACAATGCGCCCCGAATCCCCGGGAGTAAAATTGGGAAGTCAATTCCGTCATTCCATACTCATTCCAAACGGACTCCGCCGCGAGCCCAAGCTTCGTTTCAAACAGTCGATAGAGATCCTCCTTGGGCATCTCGCGCCTCGTGCCTTTGTAGCCGCCGGTTTCCACAGCCAGACTCCCGGACGGCAGGAAAAGACCCCGCGCCCCGAGCGATTCGAAGAAGTCCAAAAATGCCAGCGCCGTGCCGAACAAGACAACATCGTCTGCAGATTCCAGACGCTCGGCCAACTGCTCCCACTCACCAAAAAACGATCGTCCGCCAGGTGCCAGCCAACTGGCCATTTGACTGAGCGACGAGTGCGGGCAATCCGCAGCGGATGCAATGAGCGAGACGACATTCCCGTCGGCAGGCAACCCCGCATTCGCCCACCCAAATTTCGCAGCTTGTTCGTAGAGCGAGAGGGAACAGAAATGGTGTTCCCCGAACCCCTCCCCGGTCGTTCCGCTCGTGCGAAACGTCCGGATCGTCCGCTCGGCAGGAAACGATCTCAACGCCATCCGCCGGAAGATGTCCACCGGAACCGCAGGAATCTCGCGCCAGTCGCTTGGCGCGGGCTTCTCCGCACAAAATCGGCCATATTCCACACACGCGCTTCTTTGAAATTCAAACACCCGCATCGCCATCTCCTCAAAGTCCCCAGCCCCCGCAGCCATCCACCGTGAGACCTCCGATTCGAATTCGGCATAGGAATTGCTTAGGTCACTCATTCTCTAGGGAATTCTCTCTGTGACGGAATTGTCACAAAGTGTATTTGGCAAAATCCGTGAGAAACGATGATTTAGGTCCTTGTTGTATTCCGTGAATTTCCTCATTCCCCGATATCTGCCGATACTGGTTGCCGTTCTCTGCACGGCCCAGATCTTCGCACAGGGTGTGCTCAAGTCTCAAGGCCTGACTGCGCAGGAGTATCTCGATCAGGCCGGACGGCTTTTCCTCGATGGAAAATATTCCGAGGCCGCCGCGATGTATCAGGAATTCGAGACGAGCTATGGAAAATCCGAGGAGGCCAAACCCCTCCTCCGCGCCACCCTTTACCGACTAGCCATGTGCTTTGTTCACATGAAAAAGTTCGACGACTCGCTGGAGGCGATCACAAAAGCCCTCGCCGCCCAGCCTCCCCTCCAGAAGCAAGAGGTGCAGGAACTCACGTTCTGGCTTGGAGTCGCTAATCTCCAGGAGGAAAACTTTGCGGCCGCCCGCGAGGCTCTCGAGAAATTCATCGCGCTCTTCCCCCCGGGCTCCGAGCGCAATCCTGCCTATATCCAACAATACCCCGCAGCCATTCGAATCTCGGAAGCCCGCCTCCTCATCGGCACCGCCTGGCTCCTTGAAGAGAAATTTGCCGAGGCCGCGGAGTTCTATGCAAACGTAAAAACCGATCTCGGTCCCGAGAACCGCGGGCGGGCGACCGTCCTGCAACTTCTCTCCCTCCTCCAAAAGAACGACAACGATGCGGCCATGAAGTTGATCGCCGAGGAATACCCCCGCATGTCGGACCTCGCCCAGATCATCACCTTTCAGACCCTCACCCTCGAACTCGGAAACCGCTGGCTCGAAGAGGGGCAATATCGGAAGGCGATTGTCTGCCTCCAGCGGGTCTGGACTTCGGAGCGTCTCCTCCGCCATCAAGAAGCCCGTCTCCAGGATCTCGAAACCCGCCTCGAAGCAGCCGAGGCGAATCCTCGCGGCGACCCCTACACGAAAATGCTCCTCGGCCAGCTGATCCAGAAAGTGAAACGCGAGATCGAGAATTTCGAGAAGATCACCAGCTTCGATGCCGCCCTCCGCCTCCGCCTCGCCACGGCTTACCAAGCGATGAAGCGCTACCGCGAAGCCGCACTCATCATGCAGGACATGCTGGAGAAAATGCCGCCGGACAAAATCGTCGAGCAGGCCTCGGTAAACCTCGTTCAATCATGGTTCGAAATCGAGCGGTGGCCGAAGGTTTCCGAATCGGCCAAAGCCTTTGTGGCGAAATTTCCGCAATCCCCAAGCGTTCCCCTCGTGCTCTACCTCGCAGGTCTCGCCGACCAGAAGGACAACCGCTACGACGAGGCTGTCGCGTCGTTCGACACGATTCTCAAAGATCACAAGGACTCGGACTTCGCCGCTCGCGCCCAGTTCATGCGGGGATTCACCCTCCTTCTCGCGGAACGGAACAAGGAAGCCGTGGCGGCTTTTGAAGAGTTTCCAAAAAAGTTTCCACAACATGAGTTGCTCGAAGCCTCATGGTATTGGCGGGGCATGGGCTACTCGCTCGACAAGCAATTTGAGAGATCCCGCGAGGCGATGGAGGACTACCTCACCCGCTACAAGGACGGCCAATACGTCGGCAATGCCGTCTTCCGAAAGGCCTATTGCGCGCAGCAGATGGAGGACTACCAGACGAGCACGAATGAACTCCGCACCTTCATGAGGAAATTTCCGGGTCATGAATCCGCGAACGAAGCCCGTGTTCTCCTCGGCGACGCCCTGATGAACGAGGGGGAGATGGAGGAAGGAATCGCCGTCTTCAAGGGCATCCCTCGCGAGGATACCCGGTTCTATGAGGAGGGTGTCTTCAAGGTGGGCAAGGCTCTCAAACTCATGGAGGAGCCCGACCGGCTTCTCGCTCACATGCAGGACTTCCAAACTCAGAATCCCCGCAGCCCGCGAGTCGCCGAGGCAGTTTTTCAGATCGGCTGGGTCCACCGCCAAAATGACGAGCCGGAGAAAGCCCGCGAAGTTTACTGGGCGGCGATCAGTGAACACGGTGATGATCCCTCGATCCGGTCAGTCGAAGATCTTTTCCCTGCGCTCCTGCGTCTCTACAAGGGCGACGATGCTCCTCAGTATCTGGCTCGACTCCGCGACCTCCACGAGGACGCCCGCGCCAAAGGACAGAAAACCCTCCCGATGCGCGTCCTGTGGGCTCAGGCATCGGCCCTCCGGAAGTCCGACCCCGACAAGTCCCGGGCCCTCATGCTGGAAGCGGCCGCACTCGCCGATGTCCAAACGACCAACCCACTCCTCCTCGCAGACTTTGCCGAAGCCCTCGATACCGCAGGCAAGACTCCGGAGGCCGCCGCGATGTATCGCGATCTGGTGAAATGGAACCCCCGGGCTCCGCAAAAAGACCGTGCCCTCGCGGCTCTCGGGTTTCTCGAACTCGCCAACGGGAACGAAAAGGCCGCGTTGTCGCTTTTTGATCGATTCGAACGGGAGACTTCCGGCTCCAGAGAAACCGGACGCGTCCTCCTCGCCCGCGCAGCCTTGCTTGAAGAACGCGGCCAACCCGACGATGCCCGCAAGTCGCTCGATGCCCTCCTCGCAAACGAATACACGACCGGTCAACAAAAAGCCGAGGCCCTCTACCGCATCGGAGATATCCAACTCCGCGCCGGCAAGCCCGAGCTCGCCATTCCTTACTTTCAGCGAATCTACGTCATGCACGGACGGTGGCGGGACTGGGTCGCCAAGGCCTACTACGCGAGCGGCCAAGCCTTCGAGAAACTCAATGACACGACCAGCGCGAGGAAAACTTACCAGGAACTGGGCGAGAAGGACGAACTCGCGGACTTGCCGGAATCCACCAAGGCCAAGGACCGCCTCAGCGCACTCGGCGGCCCCATCTCGACACCGGACCCAGCCCAAGGATGAGAGCGATTATTTTTCTTATCGTCGTGGCGGTTGGCACGCTCCATGCCGATGACGTGATTTTTATGAACAATGGCGACAAGCGCGCCGGGCGTATTGTCGGTGTTGACGAAAAGTTGATCCGACTCCAAATACCGCTTCCGCCAACTCCGGGAGCAGCGCCGAGCGGTCCTCAGGCTTTCGCCTCGGTCAGCATTCCTCGCGCCGACGTCTCGCAGATCGAGTTTGCGCCCGTTCCGGCCCGCGAGGCTCTCCTCCGCTCGCCCACTCCGGCTCAGGCCCCGGAACTCGAAACGGAGTGGACGAGAATTTCTCCGTGGCTTTCCATCCCTCGCTCTCCCGCAGGAAAAGTCGGCCTTGCCCTGGGTGACCTCCTCCTCCGAACGAATGATCCGACCCAAGCCGCCAAGGCCCTTGATCTCTTCCAAACAATCGAGTCACAAACATGGTCGGACGATGAGAAGATGTTGGCCCGCCAGGGCCGCCTCCGGGCCATGGTGGCGACCGGCCGTGCAAAAGAAGCCGTCGCCGAGGCCATGGAACTCGCCGCAATCACCGAGGAACCCGCCGTGCTCATCGAAGCAAAGTTCATCCTCGCCGAGGCCGATGGCAGCGCGCTTCGCCGACTGGTTGAAGAGAACCCTCGGTGGCAGGAAGATGTTTTTGTGAAACCCGAACACGCTCGACTTCTCAACGGCGCGCTCGACCTCTACCTCTACCCTTATCTCTTCTACGGCTCGGAGATCGAACCGGCAGCCCGTGGGCTCTGGGGCGCTCTCCAGATCTATGATTTCGTCGGTGAGAAATCTCAGGCCCTCGAGTGCGCCCGCGATCTCGCCAGCATTTACCCAAATACAAAATACGCCTCGCTCGCAGCCGACTTCGTTTCCAAACTCCCAAAAGATGTCCTCGCCGAGGACCCTGAAAAACAAGCCCGCGAGGACAATGCGCCGGCCGCCCAATCACCCGCAGATTCAGCCGATAAAAAACCAAATGAAAAAGAACCCGATAAAACAAACTAGCTTCCTCCTTGCTGGAACCCTCGTGATGGCCTTCACCTTCGCGATCCTCCAGCCGATGACAGCCCAGGACGGGGCTGCCCCGGCTTCTCAGTCCGCCAAGCCGCCGAAGGACAAAACCCTCCTCGATACCTTCAATGCGGGTGGCCTTCTCATGTGGCCGATCCTCCTGTGCTCAGTCGGAACGGCGGCCGTCGCCGTCTATTGCTTCATCCACATCAATGGCAACAAGCTGATGCCGAAAGCCCAGGTCGAGGCCGTTGGGCAGTATATGCAGGCCCGCGATGCCGGGTCTGCGTATTCCCTTTGCCACAGCCAGCCGAATGTCTTCGCGAACACCATGGCCTCCGCCTTGCTCAAGGTGAATTTTGACCGGGACCTCGCGAACAAGGTCTCGATGGAGCAGGCGGCCGGAGAGACCCTCGCATCGGAGGACACAAAACTCACGCTCTGGGTGAACTACCTCAACGTCTTTGCAACCATCGGCCCAATGCTTGGCCTGCTGGGAACGGTCACGGGCATGATCGCGAGCTTCGATATGCTCGCCGCGGGCAAATCGGAGCCGTCAGATCTCGCGGGCGGGATCGGCGAGGCCATGATCACCACGGCGGGCGGACTCTTCGTCGGCATCCCGGCGATGTTCTTCTACTTCTACTTCCGCAACCTCCTCTCGATCCAAATTGCCGAAATCCAGAAACGAGTGACCTTCATGCTCGACCTGCTCTCGGGCGAATTGAAAATCGAAGGTGCCTCAGCCGAATACGAACAGACCCCACAGGCCTAAGACCGGGATTCACCGCGATGAAGATCAAGAAGAAACCGGAGGATGAGATTGGGTTCCAGTTGGCACCCATGATCGACATGACGTTTCTCCTTCTCATCTTTTTCATGGTGACCACGAAGATTTCGAAAGAACAGGTCAAGGTCGACATTAAGCTCCCGATCGCATCGAACGCGAAGGTCCCGAGCGATCTCTCAGATCGCGATATCATTAGCATCGATGCCAAGGGCCAGTATTTTATCGGCCAACGACCTGCGGACAAAAAGGAACTCACTTCCTATCTCAAGGAACGCTTCAAAAATACCCCTCCCCTCCGCCTCTACGTTCGCGCTGACAAATCGACGCCAGGCAAGCAGATCAAGGAACTCATGAAAATCGCCAGCGAGGCCGGTGCCATCAACGTCATCTTCGGAACGTATCAGGACTAGCCTCACCCACCATGCAACTCCGCCGCAAAGACGTTCAAGCAGTCGAGATCCAGATGGGTCCCATGATCGACATGGTTTTCCTCTTGCTCGTATTTTTCATGGTCACCGCAAAGCCGATCAAGCAGGAGAGCGATATCAACATCGGCCTGCCGGGCACCGTCGCCCAAGAAGAGGCCCTCGACATTCCCGATGAACAGCGGATTTTTATCCGGCCGGACGGGCAAATCATTCTCAACGACCAGCCGATGGATTCCCCAGCGAGCGACACGCTCCCGACCCTGCTCGCGACCCTCAAGCGCTTCAAGGAAACGGCGGATGCCAATAAAAGTGAGGCCCTCATCACCATCGATGCGGATGACGCCGCGACCCACGATCGGATCGTCAATGTCCTCAACGTCTGCGCGCAGGCCGAGATCACTGGCGTCACGTTCGCAGACACATCCTCGGAGGAAGGCTGATGGCTGCAGTCGAAACATTTCTTTCCGAGGGCGAACGGTCGCGCAAGCGACGCAAGAAGCTCATCATTACGATCATTCTGGCCGTCATCGGGATCCACTTGGCGGGAGGGATCGTGGCCGGCGTCATCGTCGTCGCAAAATACATCTTCCCGGCCCCGGCAAATTTCGAAGTCAAAAAGGACATCCGCCTCCCCGCAAAACAGCGCGAACACAAGATGAACATGGCCGCCTTCGATGCCATGACGCCGAAGCCGACGTTCAATGACCGAATGCAGAGCCTGCGTCCGTCCGCGTTTGCGTTGCCAGAACTTCCAAAAATGCCGATGGACCAAATGCTCCCGCTCGATCCCGCCGAGGTCGTCTCGGATCAGGTATCGAGCCTCACCGGCACCGCCGGCCAGGGCGCCGGAGGTGAGGGCTCAGGTGGTCTGGGTGGCACGGGCACGGGAATGAGCTTTTTCGGAATCCAATCGACTGGAAAACGGATCCTCCTCCTCTTCGATGTCTCGGGCAGCGTCGTCAACAAAGCGAACAAGGCTGGCGTTCCCCTTTCGAAGATTCAGGAAGAGACCGCGAACCTCATCGGCAAACTCCCGATCAGCGCGCGGTTCGGAATCATTCAATTCACTCGGAACTACAAACCCTTCAATAAAGAGCTCCTCCCGGCAACGGACCAGAACCGCCAAGCCGCGCTCAACTGGATCAAAACCGAGTGGGAAGAATCTGGGAAAATGGCGGCAGGCGGCGGCGTGGTGGCAAACTCGAGGGGCCTCGTCGGCGTGCTCGAACTCGCCGCAAAAATGCAGCCGGATGTCATTTTCCTGATCTCCGACGGAAGCTTCCAATGGAATCCAAACAACGACCCGGGTTACGGAGGTGACATTCCCTGGGACGAGGTAGAGAAGGTCACCAAGGGCTCACTCCAAGGCCCGGAGGGCTGCAAGCTGCACTTCATCGGATTTGAAATGAAGCCGGACCATAAGCGCGAAATGGGATCGATCGTTCGCAAATCGGGCGGCAAGCTCCGCGAGATCAAGTAGAGTCCTCCGCCACACTCAGGCCGAGCCGATCAGGATGCCGGTGAGAAAAACCAAGACGCCTCCGATCACCACCTGAAAAGCCGCTGAGAGGAGCGGAGTGTCCATGTAGCGATGCCGGATCCACGAGATAATCGCTAACTCGATGGCGACGACGATGACCGCGACGACCATCGCAACATGGAAATCGGCAATCAGAAATGGCAGCGTGTGTCCGATGCCGCCGAGCGTCGTCATCAACCCACAGACGATCCCCCGCGTCCAAGGCCGCCCGCGGCCGCTGAGCACGCCGTCGTCCGAGAGCGCCTCTGCAAATCCCATGCTGATCCCCGCCCCAATCGACGCGGCGAGCCCGACGAGAAAGGCATCCCGGCTGGCCCCGGTCGCATAGGCGGCAGCAAACACGGGCGCGAGCGTCGAGACCGATCCGTCCATGAGCCCGGCCAACCCTGGCTGGATGACTTGCAGAACAAAAAGCCGGCGGGCGCCTTGGTCTTCCGCTTTCTGCTTCCCGGACTCCTCGAGCTCGCTCTTCATGTTTGACGCCATCGCCTCGTGCGTCTCCTCGGTGGCAGCAAGGTCTTCGAGCAGGGTCCGAACCGGGAGGTCTGCGGTGTGCTTGGCAGCATTTCGATAAAACCTGAGCGACTCGGACTCCATCACCTGCACGGTCTGGCGGACTTGCTTCACGCTCAGCGTGCGAGACATCCAGATCGGTTTCCGGTGAACGAATCCCTTGATATCCTGGCTGCGAACGAACGGAACATGCTCCCCATATTTCTCGCGATGCATGTCGACGAGACGAGCCGCGTGCGTCCGTTCCTCATCGCGCATCGTCTCAAGCATTTGCGCGGTGTCCGGATATTTCTCGCGCAGCCGCCCGGCGAAATCGCCGTAGATCTTGGCGTCCGCTTCCTCCAACGTGATCGCCAACGCCAAAATCTCGCTGGGCGAAAGGTCGGAAAATGACTTCTGCATGACGCCCAATGAGATGCCCGGAGAGAGAATTGGCAAGCTAGGAAATCCTACGATTTCGCAACTCCTGAGGATTGACCTCCGACGCGAGTCCGTTATCGTGGTGGGCTAAATCTATGAATCTGAACAACCTCACTTCGTTTGCCGCAGAACCCTCATCCAGCAAGAACGTCCTGGCGGGAGATGTCGAGATCACGGGAACGCTGAAATTTGAAAGCGAATTGATTTTTGACGGTAAACTCGATGGCGAAATTGTTTCTGACGGGATCTTGACGCTCGGGAAGAATGCCCAAGTGAAGGGCGAGGTCCGCACAAAAGCCGTCACCGTTCACGGCACCGTCCACGGCAATATCACCGTGAGCGAGCGCTGCGAACTGAAGGCCAGCTCGCAACTCAATGGCGACCTGAAGGCGATGCGGATCATTATTGAGGAAGGTGCGACATTCATCGGAAAGTCCGAAGTGACGCCTGCCAAGTCCGCTGCAACCAACTCGCGAAGCGTGACCCCGGCCGCCGAATCATCCCGCAAGCCGCAAGCCTCCGAGTCGGCGGCCTAAGCCGCTCCCATGGAATCGGGCCCCAAAAAGAAGCCGTTCCATTGCCCGAAATGCGGTTTTGTTCAGCTCGAGCCGCCGCATCTCATCTCCACGTATTGCCGGGCCTGCGGGGATTATTATGAGGTCATGCGCCCGGGCGCGTCGAAACGGCCCAACGCGGTTTTCCCGCCAATTCCGCCGATCACGGGTCAGAGGAAGGATGTTTTTTGTCATCGATGCGGGACTACTCACTCGGTCTCACTCCACGCACGCAGCACGATTTGCCCGGGATGCAATGCCGGGATCGATCTCGTCGATATAGAGTTTCTCACTCCCGCATCCCGTCCGGTCGATACGAGGGGAAATCTCTTCGTCGGCCCTGAGGCAGCTCTGGGCAGCTCGTGGATCATCTGTGGATCGGCGCGTATCGAGGGCAAGGTCTCGGGCCCGCTCTGTGCGGAGGGGGAAGTTGTCTTGGCGACGAAGGCCTCGTTGGTCTGCGACATCCATGCTCCGAGCGTGCTGGTGGATAAGCACGCTCGAGTTCATCTCACGGCACCGGTGGAAACGGATGCCCTCGTCGTGAAAGGACATCTCGCCGGAATCGTGCGATGCAGGGGGTTGGTACGGATCATGCGGGGCGGTTCGCTCGAAGCGGACGTGCATGCCCGGGCGGTCATCGTCGAAAAAGGCGGCTGGCTTCTGGGCGATCTTCGGATTGACCGCACTCAGCCGCACATGCCGGGTCGTTGGTCAGGGGATCGGAGGGTCCGACGGGAGTTCAGTCCCTTGATGCGCGTCCAGGCAAGTCCGGCGGCTTAGTTCTGCTTACAAACGGATTCCCAACTTGCGATAGGCAGATCGGATGTCGTCGATGAGTTGCTCACCCGACCGTCCGTTCAGAAGAATCCCGAGCGTCTCTTTTTCAAACTGATCGCGTTTGGCTTTCGACGCGAGGATCTCTGGTTCCTCAGGATGTTTGAGGCCAGACGGCCATCGATACCTCCCATCCGGCAACAATTCGACGCCGGGCAATCTTTTAAAGGCCTCGACCTCGGCAAAATACGCATCGACTTCTTCCTTCTGCTTGGCGACCGCACGGAGGTAGCGGACGAATGGCGAGCCGTCACCCGGCGGGTCGAGATGCATGAAGAAATAGACGAGCAAATAGGATGTCAGGTAAAGACGATGCGCTTCCTTGGGATCGGTCCCAAGGATCCCGTTCCACTTTTCGTTCGTCATCCAGAAGAGATCTTCGAGCGGATACGGTTCAGGCACGCCGCCTCGACGCTTGAGCGAGTCCATGTAGTCCCGGAGTCCAGACTTGGCAGATGCCAGTCGAAAGACACCAAGCCGAAGCGGCAGCACGTTGGTATATTCCGCCGTGCCCTCAACAACCCACTGGGGCAGAATCTCGAGCCACGCGTGCATCATCTGGTGGGTGAGCTCATGGACTAAAGTGTCAGAATTATAGTCCGAGTTTTTTGTGAAGCTCTTGCCCATCTCGCGAATCCCAAGGCTGTCGAAGGGGATGACAAAAAGGTTTCGCGATCCAAAATAAACGCCGCCGGAACCCTTCGGCCCGCCTTCCTCCTCGTAGCGAGCCCGGGAGCGCACGAGCAAGGCGCGAAACCGGTCCCCGGATTCCGGCTTCGGATTGATCCCCCACGGCAGGGCTTTGACAAGCTCGTAGGTCGCCTCGAAATTCCGCGCAATGTCACGGAGGAGGTTCTGCGTCAGCTTTCCCTCACTGGTGAACTCGAAGTGCTCGGTGCGATACACATACTGCCCTTTGGCATCGTCTTCCTGCACGATCTCCACGGCAACTTTGTTCCCATCAACTCCCACCGCCGCCGGCATGACGATCGGCTGACTGTCGATCCATTCGCGGACGAACCCCTGATCCTCCGAGCTCAGGTCTGCCACCGCGACCGTGACTTGCTGGCCGTTGGCGAGACGGAAGACTGCGCTTGCCTGATCGCCGGAAACCAACGAGGCCTGAACCTCCTTTCCTTCAGGAAACGTCCACTTTCGCACCGCGCTAGTCGATGGCAGCGCTGCCGATCCGAGCGAGAGCCCAAGGAAAAAAACGCCAAGCCTGAAGAGGAAGCTATTCCTCAATGAAGACATCCATTTGCTGGCCGACATAGACCGGGAAAGCAGGGGTGGCGAATCGGAAAATGACTTGGAGGACGCGTGTATCCACCCGCTCGGTGCTCTCGCCGCTGAGAGACCGCTTCGGAAGCACATAAGGCTCGATGCGGACGAACTCGAGGGGAATCGCCTGCTCTCTCGTGCCCTTCAAGAACGCAACCGCCGTGCAGCCGGGTCGCACGCGCGGAGCGTCGGATTCGTCAACGTCGGCCCGAAGTTGCAGCGCGCGGATATCTCCCAACAGAATCGCTGCCTCCGCAGGGTTCACCACCGTGTATTCCCCAGCGCGGATGTTCACGAGAAGGACGGTGCCGTCGCGAGGAGCCCGCACGGTCAGAAGTTCGAGTTGGACCTTTGCATTGTTGAGCTCGGCCTTCGCCAGCGCGAGATCGGCCTGCGAGCGCTCGAACTGCCGCTGCGCGGTCTGCAGGGCGAACTCTACCCGTCTCATCTCATCGACGCTGGCCACGCCTTTCTGTCGAAGCTGGGACGTCCGGTTAAACTGATCCTGACGGTCGGCGAGCAACGTTTGTGCCTCCGCGACAAGGCCGGCCCGAACTCCGACGCGGGCCTCCTGAATCTCGAGCTCAGCCCGCGCATCGCGCGAATCCATCGTGAAGAGAACATCACCCGCTTTCACAACATCGCCGACATGGACATCGACCTTATCAATCAACCCGGAGGCCGACGGGGCGATTCGGACGTTTTCGTTGACGCTCTCAACAAGGCCGCGGGCACCGATCGACTGGGCGTAGGGTGACTGGGACGGGGGCACGAGCGGGGTCGGCTCGGGGCCGCTCTGGCGGAGTCGGGCAACGAGAGCCACAACGGCAATGACGCCTACGACGGCCACGTAAATGGTGGGACGATTAAGCATGGTGGTAATCTTTCGGATCTTCGTAAATCCCGGTCACGCGCCCATCTTCCATTTCCGCGATCCGGTCGGCAAAATGATAAATCCGACTGTCATGTGTCACGACAATCACGCAACGGTCGGGCTGGAGCGCACTCGATTTCAGCAGTTCAAGCGTCTTCTGGCCAGCCGCCGCGTCGAGGGCGGCGGTCGGCTCGTCGCAGATCACCAAGCGGGGTTCGTGGACCAGAGCGCGGGAAATCGCGACCCGTTGTTGCTGACCGCCGGAAAGTTGGTTGGGGAATGACTTGGTTTTCTCTCCGATCCCGAGCTCTGCCATCATCGCTCCCGCACGCCGTTCGGCCTCGCCGGGGCGGACTCTATTCAGCACCAGCGGCACCGAGACATTCTCCGCCGCCGTGAGTGTGGGAATGAGATTAAACTGCTGGAAAATGAATCCGATATTCTCGCAGCGAAACTGGGTGAGGGCAGAATCCTTCATCGCGCGGACATCGTGATCAAATACCTCGATCCGGCCCTCCTCGCACCGAAGGGTTCCACAGATCACGCTGAGAAGCGTCGTTTTCCCGCATCCCGATGGCCCAACAATCATGAGGAGCTCGCCAAATCTCGCATCAAGCGTCGCTCCCTTGAGAGCGAACGTCCGCGAATCTCCGGCGGGAAACGACTTCACCACGTTCTCGACCCGAACGGCGGTCTTTCCGTCTTTGCGGCTCATCGGAAAACAACGGCCGGCTCAAGGCGGGCAATTTTGATCAATCCGATCGTGGCAGAAAAAACGCAGATGAAAACAATAACCACCGCCACGAACGCCGGGACCTGCCAGGGCATAAAAAATGGAGGTTGCTCTTTGGCCAGAACGACATTGCCGAACCACGCAGCCAGTCCGACGCCAATCCCGTAGCCAACGAACCCGACCGAGAAGGCTTGGAGCAGGACCATCGCCGTGAGCACCCGCATCCTCGCCCCCATCGCCTTCAGCGCGGCAAGGAATCGCAAGTTGTCGTAGACAAAAAGATAAAATGTCTGCCCGGCAATCGCGATGCCAACGATCACACCGAGGATCACCACCGTCCCGAACGAAATCGGAATTCCCGTATTTTGAATATACCAGAAGACGGTCAGCCAGAAGAGATCGTCCTTCGCAATCGCGCGCAAGCCGGGAAGCTTACTCAGTCGGGTGGCCAGCTCTTGCTCGGAAACACCGGGCACAGGACCTGCCAGAACGTAGCTGAGTTGTTTGCGCGATGGCTTGGCAAATTCCATCGCCCGGTCATAGGTCGTGTAGATGTAGGGTTGCCCAAGAAAGCTGCGGTTGACGTGACAGATCCCGACCACGCGAGCTTCCTTGTCGTTGATCTCAAATGTCGTTCCGAGGCGGATCTCGATCCCCTTGCGGCGAAACTTTTCTACGGCGACCTGATCGACGACCACGGCATTCGGCAACCGGAGGTCCTCGATTTTCCCTTTCCGCATGTCCATCGGACGCCCCGTCAGCGTGCCCGTATCGAGCCCGGTAAGCTGGACGTTTTGGAACGATCCATCGGCTAGTCTCGCCTGCTCGATGCCGATATAGAGCGGGACCGCCCACGCCACACCGGGAACGCTCCTCACCCGCTCGACCTCAATCTCGCGCATCGGGATGACCTCATTCGCCTGCTCGACCTTCGCGTCGACGACCCAGACCGGCGCACCAATATTGCGCACCGTCGCCGTTGTCCACATCATGAGACCACAGAAGACCGACGATTGCTGGCACATCAGCAACGAGCAAAATGCCAGCCCACAAACGAGCATCGCATACTTCGCCCGGTCTCGAAATAGCATCTTGAGCGCGATGTTTAACACGATGGATCGCCTTTCGCCTTGGGTCGGTCGGTCATGCTATGATCAAGATTGTTAATGGAGTTAATAATCGCCGTCAACTGGCATCTTGTGCCTTCGTTGGCCACTGTGATTTTTCATTGGCGTCCGCAACCGAACGGGAGAGCATACTCTGTGATGAAAAACCTCCTCCTCTTCTGCATCCTCTCGCTCACCACGCCGTTGATCGCTCAGGATGACAAACAGCCTGTGATCGACGCCACCAATGTTGACCTGCTTCGCGAAAAGGTCGGACAAGACGTCATCGTGGAGGGACCGGTCACCACGATCGGCACGACATCCGGGAAAGGAATCACATTCATCAATCTCGGGCTCCCAAAGAAACAAGGATTCGCAGCCGTGATTTTTCAGAAGAGCTACGATGCATTTCCCGGCGGCTTCGACGCGTATCAGGACAAAAAACTCCGTGTGAAAGGCGTCTTGGGCCTCTTCCAGAATGAGCGGATCCAGATCGTTGTGACCTCGCCCGAACAGATTGAAATCGTTACCGAGCCCTAGCATTCTGACTCGCCTCGCCTAGCGGGCCTCCGTAGGCTGTCGCCCGAATGATCAAGAAACTGTCTATCGCCGCCGCCGTTGTTGCCGTCCTCGTCCTCGCGGGCGTCCTCGTTTTAAAACGTTCTTCGGGCCCATCCGACGCCGCCACGCTCGTCCCTTCGGATTCGGTTTTCTTCATCAACCTCGTCGATGTCCCGCGCACCGCTCTCCGGTGGAATGGGTCAGCACTGGCAAAAATCGGACGCGAGCCGGAAATGAAGGCGTTCCTCGAGAAGCCTCTCGCCCGCCTCCAGCAGACGTCCGGAACGACCGAGGCATCGGATATCCTGCTCAAGCTCAAGCCGGGAAATCTCTTTGTCGCCGTCACCGACATCTCTCCATCCGCCCTGGAGGTGCTCGTGGGATTCCAGTATTGGGGCGGCCGCGCCGAGTTTGACAAAGCGGTGGAGCGAATGCGACGGGAGTTGCCTGCCGCCACATCTCAGCCGAAAGCCGAGACCTATGACGGATGGGAAATCCTCGTCTCATCCCACGGGACGAACACGCTCTACTCGGCATCGATCGACCGCTGGGGATTTTTGGCGACGAACCTGGAGGCTATGAAGTTCGCTCTGGACCGGGCCTCCGGGAAATCCTCGGAGGGAACGTTGGCCTCGAATCCTCATCTCCAAACCGTGGCAAGCCATCTCCGTCGCGACACCGATGTCCGCGTCTTCATCCAGCCACAGAAGGCCGTCGATACCCTCCTCGCTCTTGGCCAGACGGCCGGCGCGACCTCGATCCCGGAGCAGGTGGGTTTGCTCCGCTCCACGGAAGCTATCGGCGCGACGTGGATGATCGATGGGCTCGTTCAGCGGGATGCTCTTTTTGTATTGCGACAAAACAGCAGCCCGCTTCCGTCGCTCAGCCGAAAAACGATTGACCTCACGTCCCCCGAGACCGTGGCATTTGTTGATGCATCCGTCCCAACCGAGTCGCTCACTCAGATGATCGCCTCGCTCGTTCCTAACCTCGCGACGATCCCCGACGTGGCGGACGTTATGGATCTCGGCGGGCACGCCTACGGCCCCGAAGCCAGTCTCGTGGCGAACTGGCCCACCGGCCAAATGACACCCTCCGTGCTTCTATCCATCAATGTCCGCGACAGTGACAAAGCAGCGCAGTTTCTCACAAAGATCCTCACGCTCCTCCCCAACCATGTTGCGACCCAGCAAGATGGACTCTCGATGTATTCGATCCCGGCATTCGGCAACCCACTTGCCTCCCCAACCTTTACGTTGACCGATGAATTCCTGATCTTCGGACTCGACCCAACCACGGTCTTCGCGGCAGCCACGCGCAAGGGAGGCACTCCAAATCTCGAGTCGACTCCGGGATTTTCTGCGATCACGTCCGAGTTCCGTGAGGCGAATGAGGCGTTTGTTTTCGTTGATTCCGCCGCGATCTTCGAGCGCGCCTACACGGCGTTGCGCCCGGTCTTGATCTTCGGCGCCACCGTGATGCCGGACATCGGAGCTTACATCGATACGGCGAAACTTCCTCAAACCGGGACGGTCACAAAATTTCTGACGCCAATGACTCTCACCCAACGTGCGATGCCCGATGGCACACTCATCGAATCCAACGGCCCGATCACGATCACCCAAGCCCTCGCGGCCGGAATGCTCGCCGGCGGGGCGGCCAGTTCCGGGCTCCTCCCACGCTGAGCGCAGGAGCCGACCGAACACAGCCTACCAGCGTCCGAGATCGTCGAACCGGTTGATTCGAAATCCTCGTGGCGTCGGAGACGGCGAGGCTTTGCCCTTTGGGGGAATGGCGGAATCCTTAGAGTTTAACTCATCTGTCGGCATCCGAAGGTTAGTCCCCAACGTGTAGGTGTTCATCTCCACCGGCGCGCTCCGGCCTCCGCCGGGAAGCTTTCTTCGGGTCGCAATGAACGCGCTCGGACGGTAGTAATTTGTTTGATCGCGCGCAAATGCCGAGCGATTGATGCCAATTCGAAGGTTCTTCCGAATCTCAAAGTGGAGGTGGGCGACATACATGCCGCGATTTGTTCCGATGGTCCCAACCTGCTGGCCTTTTGACACCTGTTGTCCTTCACGGACCATAATTTTACTCAGATGGGCATACATGGAATCCACCGTCCGTAGCTTTCCGCTCTCAACGAACAAGTGGCGGACCAGCACCACGTTCCCCCACCCCATCCTCGCGTCACGGGCGAATGTCACGATCCCGTGTCCGATATTATAAACCGGAGCGCCCAAGTCGCTGTTCCCGCCGGCGAGACCATTCCAGTCCTCCCCCGGATGATACGAAAGAAACCCACGGGACATATAATACCCTTCCGCATCGGGCTTTCCCACCGGCTGATCAAATCCGTCGGCTACCCGAGTCCGCGCAAGATTCGGTGCCGGGGCAGCCACGAGCGCTGCCAGAAAACAAAAAATGAAAGTCCAAAATACTCTTCTCGCCATTCCGGTCGGAAACCTAACCGCCTGAGCCATCTGGTGCAACCCCACCGTGTCGCAAGGCCCCGGACTAGATCCTCACGGACAACTCGGAAAACCCATCGAGAACGATCTGCGACCATGTCTCAAAGTTCTCCCGCCGCGCGAGCAGTTCCTCCCGGGTGCCAAAGCCCAGCTGGGCAATTGCCATTTCCCCGGCACGAACGTCATCGTTCTCGAGGTCGACCAGATGGACCACTCCAAGGTGCACCTTGCCGACCTCCGTCGAATCGTCGTTGATCAGCGCAACCACGCGCTCCGTAAACGTCCCGCCCAGCACGAGTTCCTCAGAGATTTCGCGACGGACCGCGGCGTGGTAGGCCGACTCATCAAACGAGAACAGGCTTTCATCCGAGTCGTTGATATGCCCACCAATCCCGATCGATTCTTTCGCCACGAGCCGCTTTTCCCCGGATTTTGCCCCACGGGTGTAATGGAGGATTTTGTTCCCGTAACAAAAAATGGCATAGGGAATAATCTGCTTGAGAGTTGGATCATCCTCAGCAGCCGAGCGGGCGACAAAGAAGTTGTTCTCACGCTTCAAAAACTCGCCGAGATACGATTCGACTCGACTCGAGAGCCCTTGGAAGCTTCCCAGCTCATCAAAAAGCTGGCGACGGATGACGAGGATCTGCTCTTCGGACTTGGACATACGGGCGGAGTCTGGACGTTTCGGCGGGCGGGATAAAGGGAAATTCCAAAAGGTTTGGAATTATGCAACTTACGCAACAAACATCTTGTCGAGACCCAATTTGCCCGATAAAACTCCTGCCCATGAAGTTGCAACGCGTTTCACTCGACCACATTGCCAAACTCGCCGGCGTCCACAAGGCAACAGTTTCGCGGGCGTTGCGCAACCATCCAACCATCCCCGCTCGAACCCGGGAACGGATCCACGAAATCGCGAAGCGAGAGGGCTATCGCCCAAATCCCCTTGTGGCCATGTATCAAGCCCAAGCCCGGTCGAACCGCCCAACGGCCATGCAGTCTGCCCTCGGATGGATCAATGATTACCCGAACCCCACCTGCTGGCAGGATTTCCCCTGGCTTCGCGGTTACCTTCAGGGAGCAAGGGAACGTTGCGAAGCGAGAGGATTCCGGCTGGAAGAGATCCCGATCAGCGGCAGCCCGGGGGCGCCTGAAGTGGAGATCATTAGAATATCCGAAATTCTCAAGCAAAAAGGCATCTTTGGCGTGATCCTTCCCCTCATGCTCCACCAGCAATTTGTCATGGAGGAGTGGGCGGACTGCGTGATCGCGTTGATCGGAAGCGGGATCCAAACCGGGAATTCCCCCAACGCAACCGCCTCCCGTTTTTATCCACAGGGCTTCCCCATCGCCGACCGCGACTTCTACTTCAATCTCAGGCTGGCCTTCCAGAAAGTCCGCCAATTGGGCTACTCCCGCATCGGGTTCATCTACAGCCGCTACCTCGACAGCGAATCCGAGGGCCGAGCCCAAGCGGCCTTCCTCGTCGAGCAAATGCAACTCCCCGAAGCAGACCGGATCCCGATTCTTTTTCTGGAACGCTTTAAAGAGGGGCGGCCGGCCGCTTTCGACCGTTGGATGGAAAGTCACAAACCGGATGCGATTCTCTCCATCAACCCCGTGGTGCGAGATTGGGTGGAACAAACGGGACGCTCCGTGCCGGGCGACTGCGGCCTCGTGAATCTTAACGTGGTGGACGACGTTGAGAATTGGAGTGGCATTCGCGAGAACCACGAATTCATTGGAGCGGCAGCTGTCGACCTTCTCATCGGTCAGCTGAGCCGGAACGAAATCGGAGTCCCCCGCCAGCCGACCAAGGTCCTGATTCCTGGCGAATGGCACGAGGGCGGAACTCTCCGCGCCCCGGCATCCGCCGCCGCAGAACGACGATAGCGCCCGGCGCGGCTACATGTGGGCAATGATGTTATCGCCAAACTCGCTGCACTTGATCTTTGTCGATCCCTCCATGAGCCTCGCGAAGTCGTAAGTCACGCGCTTGCTGGCGATGGCACCATTGAGACCCTTGAGAATGAGATCTGCCGCCTCGTTCCAGCCAAGGTAGCGAAGCATCATCTCACCAGAGAGGACGACCGATCCCGGGTTGACGACGTCTTGGTCGGCATACTTCGGTGCCGTGCCGTGAGTCGCTTCAAAAATGGCGTGGCCGGTGAGGTAGTTGATATTGCCGCCTGGCGCGATGCCGATTCCGCCGACCTGAGCAGCTAAAGCATCGCTGAGGTAATCGCCGTTGAGGTTCGGTGTGGCAATGACGTCAAAGTCCCCAGGACGAGTGAGCACTTGCTGGAGAGTGATGTCCGCGATCGCGTCTTTGATGATTATCCCCGCTCCACGCTTCCCTGCAGGAACTTGGCACCATGGCCCTCCATCGATCTCGACAGCATCATATTCATTTCTTGCCACCTCGTAGGACCAGTCGCGGAATGACCCAGAGGTGAATTTCATGATGTTGCCCTTGTGAACGATGGTGACGCTCTTGCGTCCGTGCACAATCGCATGCTCGATCGCCGCCCGCATCAGACGCTCGGTGCCGGGCTTCGAGATGGGCTTAAGCCCGACCCCAACAAGGTCGATGTGCTCGGTGCCAAATCGGATCTTCTGAAATTCTTTTGGATGGTTGTCCTTCAGCCAGTTCAGAAGCCCGAGAGCCGCCTCTGACCCAGCCGCAAAATCGATCCCCGCGTAGATGTCCTCGGTGTTCTCGCGGAAAATGACCATGTCCACCGCCTCGGGATGCTTGACCGGGCTCGGAACGCCCGTGAAATATTGAACCGGACGCAGGCAAACGTAGAGATCGAGCATCTGACGCAGCGCGACATTCAGCGAGCGGATGCCGCCGCCGACAGGCGTTGTCAGAGGTCCCTTGATGCCCACCAGATAATCTTGGAACGCCTTGATCGTGTCGTCGGGCAGCCAAGTATCGAACTTTGTCTTCGAGGCCTCGCCCGCAAATACCTCAAACCATGCGATTTTCCGACTGCCGGAGTATGCCTTTTCGACCGCAGCGTCGAATACTCGAACGCTGGCCGCCCAGATGTCAGGCCCGGTTCCGTCACCCCGGATAAAGGGAACGATGGGGTTCTCCGGAACGGTGAGAATTCCGTTGGCGATCGTAATGGTTCCACCAGCCGGTGGGGTAAGATTTTGAAATGACATAAGGTGCGGTGTTAGCGGCTCTGCTGCCGGAGGAAAAGGAAATATCTTGCCTCGCGCTTTCCAGCTTCATCCAGAATCGGCGCTGGCAAATCTTGAAACGCGGAGACAAGGCGTTCGGGCACAAGGAGGGCGCTGATCTGGTTGCCTTTCCATAATTCTGCCGCGTCCTCCGGACGAAGAAACTTTTTCCCGTCGGTATAAAGGATCATGCCCTCGTCATTGCCAGCGACAACACCGAGCGCGCGGCCGTCGGAGAGATCCCTCACCGCTTCTCCAAGGATCACCAAGCGGTCGAATTTCTTGTGGTAGCCGATCCAAATGATTCCCGCAAAATACGACCCCCAAAACAGCACGGAAAAGACCAGAGCCGCTCCAACCCACGCACGCACGCGGGCACCGCATCGGCACGCCGCGACCATCGCCACAACCAGCAGGCAGAACGGTGGGATCAGAGGAAAGATTCGATCCACACGTTTGGACGGAATAAATGTCATGCACAAAAGCCCGCCAACGACCCAACACGCGAGCCACAGGGTCGCCGGGTCGCGGCGAATCGCTGTCCGAACATTTTGCGAGATCAATGGCAGCGCGATCGCCAGCAGACTCCAGGGAAGGAATTTATGGAGGAGGTGCGGGAAATAGAACCAGATCGGTTGCTGGCGCTCGCGGGACTTCAGGCTCTGATCGAAACGGCTAAAAAATTCGCGCACCACGACGTCTTCGTAGAACTCGCGATTGGTCAGGAGTCCGTAGACTCCCCAACCAACGAAAATCGCCAGCGGCAGCAACCATGTCCACCAGCCACTCCACACGAGACGCCGCCGGTCAACCGGTCCAAGGAACGCATAGGCCGCCATGCCGGGCAGGAGAAACGCATAAATGATCGGCCCTTTCGTCAATAGGGCCGCCAACATCGCGATGGCAAACATCCAGCGCTCGGAATTCTCCCAATCCGTCCCATCGCGCACCTTCCGGTAGATCAACCACCCGCAGAGAAAAATCCAGAGCGTCAACATCATGTCCGTCCGCACCAGGGTGGAGACGCGCGGCGTCAGAAAATTCAAACCAAACGCTGCAGCCGCCAGCAAGGCCCCACCATCAGGAAGGATCCGGCCGCCTTCGCGGAAAAGCATGGCGAGAAGGACGAGCGTGCAGAGAAATCCCGGGAGCCTCCACGCCACATCCCACGAGCCCGTGACGGAGAAAAATCCGAGCGATATCCATCCCGCAAATGGAGGCTTCGTCGCCGTGCCCCCTCGCGGAACATGCTGGTAGAGCCAGTCTCCACCTTTTGAAATTTCATATGACACGTAGGCTTGTTTGGCCTGATCGTATTCGTCGAGGTTCCATGGGAGATTCCCGCAGGCACACATCACGAGGATGAGCACAAGAATCCACCGCTGAACGAGCGGAGAGGAGATCAATGGAGAAAACGGCTTTTCAAACCGCTCGGCCATCGGCGCGATCCAGTGGCTCATACGTCAGGCAGCCGCAAGGCGCGGTCGAGAAGGATTCCCCCAGAGCGATTCATCCACCGCCACACAAGCCACGCAACACCTGAGGCAAGAAATATGGATACCACGATGTCCGACGGATGATGGGCCCCAATGGCGAGGCTGGACCAAACGACGACACCTGCACCAAGGATCGCCAAGAGCCCCCAGGCGGGTGCACCGAGAACGATGACGACGGCAAATCCAAACGCCGTGGCGGTATGGCCGGATGGAAACGAATTGAAGCCGGAATTCCCGATCGTGATCTTGCCGTCATGCCACGGGCCGTAGAAGCCTTGCTCCATCCGCGGGCTCTCGCGTGGCCGGGTGCGTCCGGTCGTCAGGCGGGAGGCATTTGCCAAAATCCCGGCCGCTGTCGACGCAATCATGGCTGCCGCGAGGATTCGCATCCATTTTCTGTTCCTCCTCCATCGCGCGATGCCCAGTGCCACTGCCGCGGCCACCATCACGGGGGGCCAGTCCCCGATCTTCCGCACGGCCGAGTGAAACCGATACTCCGCGGATTTTTTCCAGCCCTGACCTTGCGCGGCGACAATCTTCTCGCGAACCGGCGCATCGATCCGGAACGCGCACCAGACAGCGGCGCTCACCACGACGGCTAGGAGGAGGAAAATGGACGGCTTGGAAAACACGGCGGCACTCTAGCCCGCTCGCTCGCGGCTTGCCAATCGGATTGCTGAATCTCTAGTAACTCCCCTCATGTTTCGTTCGTCGATCCATGTTCTCCGAATGTGTGCCCTCACCGAGGGCGTGTCTTTCCTCCTTCTCCTCGGAGTCGCCATGCCGTTGAAGTATCTCTGGGGCATGCCATCCGCGGTCATGGTGGTGGGCTGGATTCACGGTATGTTGTTCATGCTTTTCTGCTTTGCCCTCGCCTATGTTTACTTCCGACACCGCTGGCCATTCTGGCGCGGCGCGGTGGTCTTCATCGCCGCTCTCATTCCCTTCGGCCCGTTTTTGATCGACAGGCGGATGCGCTCGCTGGAGAAATCGGACGAGAAATCCATTTGAATCGTTTTGACAGACGATCCGTTGTTTGGCTGAGTTTCCGCCATCATGGCGTTCCCGGAGATCAATCATTCGTGGCTCAGGAATCGACCGCGGCTGATCCTCTTCATTCTGCTCGCCGGGCTCCACTTTTCCCCTGCGGCGGATTCTGAGAGCTGGGATGTGATCACCCAGTTCGAGAACAACCTTTTCCCGTCTGTCATCGTAGCCACGTCGACTTTCCAACCGGACCCGGAAGACGATGATCCGACCGTCCTCGGGGATCAAATGGGGCAAATCGGCGCCGTCGTCGAAGCTCCGGAAGATGACGCGAAGGTCAAGGTCGAGATCAGCAGCCAAAAACTGATTGAACCAAGCGTGTTCGAGGGAACGCTGCCGAAAGGCGGGGAGATCTACAGCATTTTTCCTGTCCTCAATTACGACTACGATTCGTTGCTGAAAGTCCGCCAGCCTTTCCCGGAGAGCGTTACCATCCGCGTAAGAATCAATGGGCAGCCGGCCGGGCAGAGACAAAAACGGATGCTCGCTCGATCGGTGAACGACTGTCCGTTTGGCATTGCCAACGACGACGGGGAATACACGCCTCTCGATATTTTATTCGCCGCTTACGTCAACGAGAACCACCCGTTTGTCGATGAGCTCCTTGGTGAAGCGCTCGACGCCGGGGACACCGAATCGTTCGCCGGATACCAAGGCACTCACGACGATGTGCTCAACGAGATGCGGGCCGTGTGGAACGCCATCAAGGCGCGCGGCTTCGCCTACAGCAGCATTACACGACCGTCTGTCAACAGTGGGAATGTCTACACCCAACACGTCCGACTCATCGGAGATTCCATCAAAACCGCTCAGGCCAATTGCGTCGATGGAAGCGTTCTCTTCGCCTCCGTATTCCAGAAGCTGGGCCTCGATCCCTTCCTCGTCTCGATCCCGGGTCACATGTTCCTCGGAGTTTACCTGGACAAGGACCACAGCGACTTTGCCTGCATCGAGACAACCATGCTGTCGAGTTCCACCTTTGAAGACGCGGTCAAAACAGGCAACTCGACTTTCCAAAAACACCACGAGGAGCTGACGTCCGAAGATTCCAACGACCCAAACTTCGCCCTCATCGACATCACCGAAGCGCGAAAAATTGGGATCCTCCCGCTCCGAGAGCCCTCGGCGGAATAACAAATCCGTCGCTGAGTCTGCGGGTTCAATGAGGAAAAATTCGCGCGGAGACGCGGAGACGCTGGGAATTTTAAAAAATGAAAGAAAATGAGATCGGCACGAAAGTGCTCCATGCGGCGATCAACATCCATCGAGAGCTCGGGCCCGGACTCTTGGAGACGGTTTACGAGGTTATTCTGGCCCGTGAGCTTTCCGATCTTGGCTTGGAGGTAGAGCAGCAGGTCTCAATTCCTATCGTTTACAAAGGGATCAAATTCGACCAAGGGTTCCGCGCGGATATCATTGTCGAGAAGCTGGTGCTCCTCGAACTCAAGTCAGTGGAGCGGATATCACTAGCCCACAAGAAACAGGTGCAGACCTATCTGAGGCTAACCGGCCTGAAACTAGGCTATCTCCTAAACTTCGGCGACGCACTTCTCAAGACCGGCATTACCCGATGTGTCAACGGTCTAGAAGACCCGAAACTCTAGTTGTGACGAGCCGCCGCGGAATTCTGAATCAAACCCTCTGCGCCTCCGCGACTCTGCGCGAGATCCTCATCCAACCACCGAAAGGGATTCCATTTGCCGGATCGGCACCGGAGACGCTACGCTGCCCCACTTGGAAGCTGGCATCCTTATAGAGAGCATCGGATTTGGCGGGGCCGGGGTCGGGCATCTGCCGGATGGTCGCGTTTGTTTTGTCCCATACACGATTCCGGGCGAGCGGGTGATTATCCGCACAGTCACGGAAAAAAAGTCTTACGTCGAAGCCGAGGTCGTTCGCCTGGCCGAGGCCTCTCCGCTGCGCACCCGACCACGTTGCCCAGTCTTCGGGTCCTGCGGGGGATGCGCCTATCAACACGTCACCTACGACCAGCAGCTCCAGATCAAAGCGGATCAAGTCACTGACCTATTGAGGAGGATCGGCGGATTTTCCTCGCTAGATATTCGGCCGACGTTGCCTTCGCCGGAACAATGGGACTATCGAAACCGGATCTCTGTCCATGTCTCGGAGGGAAAGGTGGGATTTCATCACCGAAAATCCCGCCGCCTCGTCCCGGTGTCTCACTGCCCGATCGCAAACGCCTCCGTGAATGAACAACTCGCGGCCCTCGCGCAACGGCCGCCTTCTGGAAAAAACCGATTCACCCTTCGCTCACGCACGGACCGCCTTGGGTTCAGCCAAGTGAACGACGGAGCCGCGAAGATCTTGTTGGATGTTGTTGCAGGAATGTTCGGGGGATCCGAAGACCATTTGATCGATGCCTATTGTGGAGGTGGCTTTTTTGCCAAGCATTTGCGCGGAAAGTTCGCGAAAGTCACCGGCATCGAATGGAGCGAACCGGCGATCTCCGCGGCGCGCCGAGACGCTCTAGAGTCCGAGTCCTACGTCCAAGGTGCTGTTGAATACCATCTCGCCTCTCTGCTGAACCAAACCCCTTCCGAGCGCACCGCTCTCCTTGTTGACCCGCCATCGGAAGGTCTCCCACCCGATGTCTTGGCTGCGATTCTGGCGAATCCGCCGGCCGCGTTTGTCTATGTCTCTTGCGACCCGGCCACGCTCGCGAGGGACCTCAAAAAGCTGGCCTCGGTCTACCAGATCGACCACGTCCAACCAGTCGACATGTTTCCCCAGACCGCAGAAATCGAGGTAGCCTCCAGCTGTCGCCTGCGCGTATAGTTCGCATCCCGAATGCAAAACCCCACCGCACAAATGCAAATGCCCTGCCGCCGATTCGGCCGGACGGAGTTGGCTATGCCGGTCTTCACCTGCGGCGGAATGCGTTTCCAACACTCGTGGAAAGACGAGGAGCTGGCGGCGATCCCAGAGGATAATCAACGGAATCTCGAAGCCACCGTGGCTCGCGCCCTGAGCCTTGGAATCGTTCATATTGAGACAGCTCGGGGCTATGGCACGTCGGAACTCCAGCTCGGCAGGTTCCTTGGAGAATTCCCCCGCGACAAAATGATCATTCAGACCAAGGTCTCACCGGAATGTGATGCGGCGAAATTCCGTGAGACTTTTGAAAAGTCGATGGCGAATCTTCGCCTCGATCATGTCGATCTGCTCTCGCTCCACGGGATCAACAACAAGGAGGTTCTCGACCATTCGATGGAGCCGGGTGGACCGCTCGCCGTCGCCCGCGAGATTCAAAAGGAGGGGCGCGCAAAGTTTATCGGATTCTCCACCCACGCCTCGTGCGAAGTCATCACCGCGACGATCAACACCGGGGAATTCGACTACGTCAACCTCCATTGGTATTGGGTGAACCGCTCGAACGAATCAGCCATCGCCGCCGCCACCGCGCACGACATGGGAGTCTTTATCATTAGCCCGAACGATAAAGGCGGGAAACTCTATGCGCCGTCAGATAAACTCCGGCAGCTCTGCGAACCGCTGAGCCCGATGGCCTTCAATAATCTTTTTTGCCTCGCCAACCCAAACGTTCACACGCTCTCGGTTGGTGCAGCGCGTCCGTCGGACTTCGACGAGCATATCCGCTCGCTCGACGAACTCCCGGATGCCGCCGAACACGCCGCGAAAATTTCCGAGCGTCTCACCGCCACAATGGCTGCCGACCTAGGCCGCGATTGGATCGAGAATTGGCAAACCGGAATTCCCCCGTGGGAATCTTGTCCGGGCGAGGTCAACGTCTGGGAGATCCTGCGGCTATCGAATCTCGCGAAATCCCTCGACATGGTGGACTTCGCCAAGATGCGCTACAACCTTCTCGGTCAGGCGGGCCACTGGTTCCCTGGAAAAAATGCCGCGGAGTTTTCCGACACCGAAATGCTCTCTGCGCTGGCCTCTAGCCCGTTCCGCGACAAAATTCCCGGCCTCCTCCGCGAGGCGCACAGCATGCTATTCGAGAAACCGATCGAGCGCCTCAGTAAATCAGAATGACCCCGCTGCTCGAGAGCGTTCGTCTCCTCGACTTCCGCTGCTTCGAATCCGTCGATCTCAGGCCCGGTCCGCAGCGCAGCTTCCTTGTGGGAAAAAATGCGATGGGCAAGACGTCTCTTCTTGAGGCGATCTGCGTTCTCCTCCGCCTCCAGTCGCCCCGGACATCAACGCTGGCTGAGACCGTGAGAGTGGGGAAACCCGCATTTTCTATCGACGGGCACTGTGGCGGCTCGCACTTGTCGTGCACATGGCGCGACGGATCACGGAGGATCTCGCTCGACTCGAAACTTCAGACCCGCACGGAGGACTACCTCGCCATTGCGCGAGTCGCTTGGCTGGCCAATTCCGACCTCGACCTCGTGCTTGGCGGCGGTGCTGTGAGGCGGCGGTTCCTTGACTTTCTCGGCTCACAAGCCGTGCCGGGCTACCGCACCGCGCTCCGATCTTACGAGCGCGCACTCCGCTCGCGGAATGCCCTGCTACGGGATTCGCGCCCCCGTCGTGAGATTGCCGCATTCGATGATCCTCTCACGTCGAGCGGTGACATCCTCCTTGATGCCCGCGCCCGCCTCTGTCAAATTCTCGCCCCTCTCGCTGCGGAATGTTGTCGCGAAATCAGCGGCGCCAATGACCGGTTGGAAATGACGTTTCGTCCGGGCTCGTCCCTCCCGATGAGCGATTCGCTCGCGGCCTCCCGCCCTGACGAGGAGCGCCTTCGACAGACAGTCGTCGGCCCGCACCGCGACGACATCGACATCCACCTGAACGGCCTGGAAAGCTCGGCCTTCGCCTCCGAGGGACAGCAACGGAGCATCGCCTTGGCCCTCAAGCTTGCCCAAGCAAGGCACCTCGAGGAGAGGCAGGGAGTTCCTCCACTTTTTCTTTTGGACGATGTATTTGGCGAACTCGATCCGGCACGTCGAAATCGACTTCTGGCCTCGCTGCCGCCAAACGCCCAAGCCATCATCACGACGACATTTCTCGACTGGGCGGATATCGGCGCCTCGGATGCAATCTTCGATTTGTCGGATGGACGGCTCGTCCCTCGCCTCCACGCTTGAGTTCCGCACCGCGATCCGATTCTCTTGATCGGATGACTGTTCGCACCCGATTTGCCCCCTCACCCACTGGCTTCCTTCACGTAGGCGGCGCCCGCACCGCGCTCTTCAACTGGCTCTACGCCCGGCAGAACGGCGGGACGTTTGTCCTCCGCATCGAAGATACCGACGAGAAGCGCAACACCGCAGAAGCCTACCAAGTCATCTACGACGGACTCGGCTGGCTGGGAATCGACTGGGATGAAGGCCCGGACAAAGGCGGCCCATTTGGTCCCTACCAACAAAGCGAACGCAACGCGGTCTATGAAAAGTATCTCTCGATTCTTGAGGCGGGCGGACATGTTTACGAAGATGGCGGCGCGATCCGGTTTCGGTCCCAACGCAAGCCAGTCGTCGTAGAAGACATCGTCTGCGGGCGGATCGAGTTCGATATGTCCAATCCAGCGACCCATCCGGACATGACGATCCGGCGGCCGGATGGTTCGTGGATTTTCCATTTTGTAAATGTCGTCGACGACATCGAGATGCAGCTCACCCATGTAATCCGCGGCGAGGATCACCTCTCCAATACTCCGAAGCACATCGAACTCTATCAGGCCATCGGAGCGAAGCCGCCGAACTTCGCTCACATCCCGCTGATCCTGAACCACGAAGGAAAAAAGCTCAGCAAACGCGATGGAGGTTCGAGCATTACTTACTTTCTGGACCTTGGCTACACGCCTGAGGCCGTCGCGAATTACCTCTGCCTTCTCGGATGGTCGCCGGGGGAAAACCGGGAATTTCTCACGCGGGCGGATGTCCTCGCGATGTTCGATCTCGGCAAGATCAATCGCCGAAATTCGATCTTCGATCTCGACAAATGTTTTTGGCTCAACGGCCAGCACATTCTCCAGATGCCACTCGAACGATTCACCGAACTCTCGCTTCCCTTTGTGGATAAAGCCGGGATTCCCTACGGATCCCCAGCCGCCCTCCTCTCCGCCCTCGCGATTGTGAAGCCAAAGGTCAAACACCTGAGCGATGTGCCGGACTGGATCGGTTTTCTGTTCACAGAAGAATTTCCTTTCGATCCCGAGGCAGTCGCCAAGAGCCTTGCGAAGCCGGAAGCTGCCGAGCGTCTCGCCGCCCTTGGCCTCGCCCTGGCGGACTTGCCGGAATGGACACATCCCGCTATCGAAGCAAAACTGAAGGAAACGGCGGTCGCACTCGGCGTGAAGACCGGCGAGCTTGTCCATCCCGCGCGCGTCGCCGTGAGCGGCAGGTCGGTCGGTCCAGGCCTCTACGAAATGTTTGAGGTTCTCGGCAAAGACCGCACACTCGCGCGGTTCGAACGCGCTCGATTGCAGTCAACACGAGCACTTTCATAATCTGGAGAGTAGGGGGTTCGAACCCCTGGCCTCCGCATTGCGAACGCGGCGCTCTACCAACTGAGCTAACTCCCCGAGCCCGGAAACTTTGTCACTTGTGACGCCGCCCTGCAATTCGATAATTCCATCAAATCTCGACAACCGGAGGTATTCGGGAATCATTCCGGCGATCCCATTCACCTGAAGTTGATCTCGCACCAATGGAAATTCTCATCAGTCCAGACCCAGCCACCGCTTCGGCCCTCGCCGCGAAACGGATCGCCCGAATCATCCGAAACAAACCCACCGCCGTCCTCGGACTCGCAACCGGGAGCACTCCACTTCTCCTCTACAAAGAACTCATCCGAATGCATCGCGAAGACGGCCTCGACTTCTCGCACGTTCGCACGTTCAACCTCGATGAATATCTCGGGCTCGCACCAAGCCATCCCGCGTCCTACCACGCGTTCATGCGGACGAACCTCTTTTCCCATATCAATATAGATCCCTCGCGAACGCACATCCCGAGCGGCCTGTCCGTCGGTGCCGAAGTCGCAGAGGAGTGCGTCGCCTACGAAAACCAGATCCGCGAAGCGGGAGGCATCGATATTCAAATCCTCGGCATCGGATCGGACGGGCATATCGGATTTAACGAACCCAGTTCCTCACTCGCCTCGCGCACCCGCATTAAGACGCTGACGCAGCGCACACGACGGGACAATACGCCATTCTTTCGCTCCGAGGCCGAGGTGCCCCATCATGTGGTCACCATGGGCATTGGAACCATTATGGAATCCCGGGAAATTCTCCTTCTCGCATTCGGGACAAACAAAGCCGATGCCGTCAGCCAAGCTGTTGAGGGCCCGATCACCGCCAGCAATCCGGCATCGATCCTCCAAATGCACCCGGTGGCAAAAATCTACCTCGACGAATTATCCGCAGCGAGGCTCACCCGGGCGGAATATTACCGGTGGGTCTTGGATCAAAAACCTGCCTGGCAAAAAGACGGGCCCTGAATCTGGCGGCAGCGCCTACTCTGTCGCGCGCGCAAAGACGATCTCCGCCCATTCCTGCTGCCGGTGGAATGATGCCAAGGCATGCTCCGATGTTGAGGAGATGACAGGCTCGCCGAGATCGGAGCCGTAGTCATACCGGCTAAACGACGCCAGCCACGTCCGCCTGCTCAAATCCGTCCCGGGCGGAAGAAAAGCAGAACCCGGGACCTTGGCGCACAGGCACCATTTTTCACCCTCCACCCATTGCACGAACTCGAACATCTCGGGCCCGACCATTAGTTCCTCAATACGGATCTCGCGCTCTCCCACGCGCTGGATTGTGGACGCATCTGGAAACACGAGTTGCAAGCGCTTCCCGTTTGGCGCGATATGGAACTCGACATAGCGCTCCCCTTCGATGTCGCGCAGGAAAATCTCAAACACGTCACCGAGCATCCACAACGGTTGGTTATCTTCCGTCGCCTTGGTAACGAGTTCCCTGTCGATCAATTCTGCGAATACCATCAAAGACTGATCCCTCCATCCGACCCTCACCTCGGCGGGATGGAATCCTGGTTCGACCTCTTCCCTCCAAGCCTGGCCCATCGTCATCAGCGGTGCCTCGGCGAATGCACTTCGCACGGCCGCACGATCATCGGGGTCGAATTCCAACAACAACGGGCAAGATATCTTCATCGGATTCATTTTAATTCGCTAATTCCTCAGCCGGATACGTCCAGATCTCGGAGAGCGTCGGGTGGTAGTGAGGGGTCGAAGCCAGGTCGGATGCGGTCGCGCGGAAGCGCATTGCCACGACCATTTCATGAATCAACTCGGAGGCCAGTGGACCGACCACCGTCGCTCCCAAAATCTCCCGCGTTCCGCGATCCACAATCAGTTTCACAAACCCTTCGGTCTCTCCCATGACGATCGATTTCCCGTGATCTGCAAATGGATACGATGCGGAAAGGAACTCGATTCCAGCCTCGCGGAGATCGGATTCCGTCGCCCCGACCGTTGCAAATTGCGGCTCAGAAAATACCGCGAACAATCGCAGCCGGTAGTCGATCGTTTCGGGCTTCCCACTCTCGCCTCGAATCCATCGGACGGCATTCCTCGCTGCGATCTCTCCTTGCTGGATGGCCACATGCACGACCTCCAGCGGACCGCAAACATCGCCAGCGGCAAAGATGTGTTCTTGGGATGTCCGCTGATCGGCGCCCGCCGCCACGCGGCCGCTTCGAATTTCCACATCCGCACGCTCAAACCCCGCCATCGATGCCTTGCGACCAAGGGCATTCAGAATGCGCTCGCTCGTGACCACCCTCTCGCTGCCACCTTGCTCGAAAACCGTTTCCCATCCTGCGGACGTGCGCTCGATCCTCCTCAGCTTGGTATCGAGAAAGATCTCCACCCCCTCGTGTCGCAGGCCCTCCGCCAAGGCGTGGGCGGCATCCGAGTCCGACCCCCTCAGGATCTGCGGGCTTCTCTGAACAAGCGTCACGCGAGTGCCGAGCGCCTGACAATAGCTGGCCATCTCGAGGGCAACCGGCCCACCTCCAAGGACCGTGATCGTTGCGGGTAGGCTCTCGCAATTCAGAATGTCGTCACTCGTCCAAACCTCCGAATGATCCAGCCCCGGAACTGCTGGCGTCGCGATCACCGAGCCCGTGGCGAGCAAGAAACTCTGCGCCCGAACGTCCTTCGATCCCCCTTCGCGAAGGTGAACCCTCACAGTCTGAGGATCGACGAACTCGGCCGTACCACGGATCAATTCAAAACGCCCGTCCTCCAATTGCCCGCGCCGGAAATCAGCAAATTCCCCGATCAACCGACGCTTCCGAGCGACGATCTCACTCGCATCAAATCCGACATCACTCGCCCTCAAACCAAACTCCCCAGCCCGTTGCAAAGCCCGGAATCGGTGCGACGATTCAAGCAGGGTCTTGCTCGGCATACATCCCCGCAAAATGCAAAGCCCACCGAGTTCCGCTCCGCCATCGATCACCGCAGTTCGCAACCCGGCGGCGGCAGCCGTCCGGGCACCAGCATAGCCAGCACTCCCGCCGCCGATCACGACAAACTCGAATTCGTCCATGCTGGATTCACACACATCCCAAAGAAAATGAAAAGGAATGCTTGGTCGGGATTTTCTTTCGATTCGGCCAACGAGCCGCTAATCGTTTTGCGATGAGCCTCAATGCCGCGCAACAAGCATCCCGCGACCAGTTTGCCCGCCAAAGCCGCAACTACGGCAACTCCCACATTCTTGCGGACACCTCCGACATTGCCGAGGCCCTCGGCGATCTCGCTTCGGGAAATGGACGGAAGGCGCTGGACATCGCGACCGGCGGCGGACACACCGCGGTCTTCCTGGCCGAAAATGGATGGGATGTCACAGCCTCCGACCTGACCCCGGCGATGCTGGACCGTGTTTTGGAGCTCGCTGCCGAGAAGGGGGTCGCCATCCATACCGCCCTCCACGAGGCGGAGCAACTCCCCTACCCCGCCGAGGCCTTCGATCTGGTCGCCTGCCGCGTGGCGGCGCATCACTTCAGCGATCCTGCGGCGTTTGTCTCCGAAGTGGCAAGGGTCCTCGTTCCCGGCGGGCATTTCCTCTTGATCGATGGCAGCGTCCCGGATGGAAGCCTTGTCGCGGAGGAATGGATTCATTCCGTGGAGAAACTTCGCGACCCAAGCCATGGTCGGTTCCTTCCTCCGGCTGCCTGGACGAAGCTCTGCGAATCAGCCGGCCTTCAAATCATCAATACCGGCCTCACCCCGTTTAAGCAGCCTGATCTTGAATGGTATTTCGAAACCGCAGCGACGCCGACACAAAATCGCGCCGCCGTGGTCGAACTCGTCCGATCCGCACCAGAGGAAGCCCGAACAGCGTTTCACATTTGCCAAGAAGACGGGAAGACCGTTTGGTGGTGGTCCCGCCTTGCCTTGCTCGCCCGACGCGCCTTCTAACTCCAACCAAGAATTCCGTTAAAGCCGGATCCGGAGATGGAAGAGCTTCGACAGGATTAACAAGATTTACAGGATGGAAGCATGCCGCGGACGCAGTGGACAAACGGGTTTCCAACGAGGCTTCTGGAAGTCTCTTCCCGAGAATCTTGTCCATCTTGTTAATCCTGTCCAAAAAAGGTTTTTGGGTTAAAGCTTCTTCCATCGGCGAATCTCGAAAAACCGCATGCACGAAATGATCCAAGATATCGCGGTGTGCATCATCGCTGCCTGGGTGCTGGGCGTCGTCGCCAAGGTTCTGAGGCAGCCGGTGATCCTCGCTTACCTCGTGGCGGGATTCGCCCTCGGTCCCTCGGGATTTGCGATCGTCCACGAGCAGGAATCGATTTCGACGATCTCAGAGCTCGGCCTGATCTTTCTCTTGTTCATGATCGGCCTCGAGATCGATTTGAAGAAAATCGTGAGTGCCGGGCGACCGATTCTTCTCACCGCGGCCTCGCAAATTCTCGGCGGCTGCCTGCTCGGCGTTCTCTTCTTCTGGTTGATCGGATTCCCTCTCACGGCCGGAAAATTTGACGCTCTCTACCTCGGCATCGCGGCGGCGCTCAGCAGCACGGTCATCATTGTCAAGGTGCTCTACGACAAGCGCGAGCTCGATACCCTCCCCGGACGGATCACGCTCGGCGTGCTCGTTCTGCAGGATCTTTTTGTGATTCTCTTCCTCGCGGTCCAGCCGACGCTCGATCAATTGGAGCTCAAGGCGCTCGCGCTCTCTGCGGCCAAAGTCGTCCTCCTCGTGGCATCGGCCCTCGCTGGCAGCCGGTTTCTATTGCCAGCGATTTTTCGGTCGGTCGCCCGCTTGCCGGAGCTTGTCCTCGTCGGCGCCATCGCATGGTGCTTTCTCGTCGGCATCTTTGCCGCGTGGCTCGGGCTTTCGCGGGAAATGGGTGCCCTCATCGCGGGTGTGTCGCTCTCGACATTTCCTTATGCGCTCGATGTGACGGCAAAAGTCACGAGCCTCCGTGACTTCTTTGTGATCCTGTTTTTCGTTGCGCTGGGAATGACCATTCCCGTTCCATCCGTGAGCCTGCTCACCTGGGCTCTGGCCTTTGCGGCGTTTGTTGTGGTGAGCCGCCTCGCGACCACTTTTCTTCCGCTCTACGCCTTGCGTCAGGGCCTTCGAACAAGCCTGCTGCCGTCGATCAACCTCTGCCAGGTCAGCGAGTTTTCCCTCGTCCTCCTTGCGCTCGGTCTCGACAAGGGTCACATCTCGAGCGGAACCGCTGGCATGGTTTCCTTTGCCTTCGTCCTCCTCGCAACCCTGAGCACATTCGCGATGGTCCAATCAGATCCGCTCACCCGCAGGCTCACTCGCTGGCTGAAGTCCCGCGGACTCCGTGACCTCGATGCCGAATCAGGCCATGACGCGGAGAAGGGGGCGTCGCACGGGGCGCGGATCATTATTCTCGGATTCTTCCGCACGGCGAGTTCGTTGCTGGAGGAACTCGCCCGTCGCAACCCTTCGCTCCTCAGCGAGGTCGCAGTGCTGGATTTCAACCCAGAGGTCCATGCGGCCCTCCGCGAGCGCGGAGTCAAGGTCATCTACGGCGACATCAGCCAGCGGGACACGCTCCTCCATGCAGGGATCGAGCAGGGAGAAATCCTCGTCTCCACGATCCCCGATGCCCTCCTCAAGGGCACCAGCAACGAGCGCCTTGTCCGACAGTTCCGCGAACTCAACCCGAATGCCGTGATCATTGCCACAGCGGATGTCCTCTCCGATGTCGCCGTCCTCTATGCCGCCGGGGCCACCTACGTGAGCGTCGCCCGACTCGACGAGGCCCTCGAGCTGTGCAAAGTCCTCGAAGCGGCTGACTGCGGGCTGCTCGTCGAGAAGCGCGGGGAACTCGATGCCCGACTCACCGGACGGCGCGAGGTTCTTCCCTAATCTGGGCGATTTCAGCCCTCCAACATCAGTCTCCGACCTCGCTTCAGATGGAACCCGGTGCTCCGAACAATCCGGCCTCCGCCAGAGTCGCACGAATTTTGGAAGCGACTTCCTCTGGGGGGAGCGAGGCATCTAGAACATGGATCCGCCCGGATTCCTTTTCGGCCAGCGCCAGGTAGCCCCGCCGGACTGCTTCAAAAAATTCCTCCGACTCGCTCTCGATTCGATCCCTCGAACGGGCCTCCATGCGAGCCAGCGCCGCACTGCGGTCCAGGTCGAGAAGAAACGTGGCATCGGGCAGGCACGAACCGACCGCAAAGGAATTGATCAGCCGAGTCGCCTCGGCGGAGATCTTCCGGGCGACTCCCTGATAAACCGTCGTCGAGTCCAAGAACCTGTCAGAAATGACCGTCTGTCCCTCGCTCAATGCCGGCAAAATAACTTCTCGAACCAACTGGGCTCGGCTCGCAGCGAAAAGCAAAAGCTCGGCTTCAGGTGTGAGCGCGTTGCCCTCCGGAGCGTGTTGAAGGAGATGGCGGATGATCTCGCCGGATTCCGTCCCGCCGGGTTCCCGGACGACGATGACCTTTGCCCCGCTCTCCCGGAGGCTGGCGGCGAGGAGGCGGATCTGCGTGGTTTTCCCACAGCCTTCCGAGCCTTCAAACGAAATAAAGAGACCTCTCTGCGACATGCTTGTTTTTCAGTGAACTCGGTCCCATAGTGCCAACCCTTCGCCCGATGCAAAGCCCGAAAATCCCGATTCGCCAAGTGCCCTTGAACCGATGAACCACTGGCTCGTCAAACAAGAACCATCCGCGTTTTCCTGGCAGGACTTTGTGAGGGACGGCAAGACGGCCTGGACCGGGGTGAGGAATTTTCAGGCCCGGAATCACCTCCGCGCCATGAAGGTTGGCGACAAAGTGTTGTTCTACCACAGCGTGACGGGAAAAGAGATCGTAGGCATCGCCGAGGTGGTTCGCACCGCCTATCCGGATCCCACAGCGACTGAGGGCGATTGGTCGTGCGTCGACCTGCGACCGGTGGCCGCGCTCCAGCGCTCGGTCTCACTGGAAACGATCAAGTCGACCCCGCCCCTCCGCGAGATCGGACTGCTTCGTCAATCGCGTCTCAGCGTCATGCCGCTCACTCCCGTGGAGTTTCGGACGATTATAAAGCTTTCCGAATCCTGAGGCCTGTCGATCAGCCAAGGCTTCGATAAACCTGCAAATACCGCTCGACCATCGTGTCGATCGAAAATTTTTCGGCATGGCGGCGGCAATCCAATCTCCGGGCCGGATCGCTCGTCCACCGCGAGCGATCGAGCAAAACTTCTCTCATGGCCGCGCTGGACGTTGATTCCCCGAGCGCCCCGAGGGAATCACTCGTGATGAGTTCGGGGAGACCCCCAATGCGAAACGCCGCGACCGGAGTCCCGCAGGCGAGCGACTCCAGAACCGTGCTCGGGAGGTTATCTTCCAGCGCCGGATGCACAAACACATCCGCCGCGCTATAAATCGCCGCAAGCCGGTCGACCTCTCCGACGTAGCCGATCGAAATGACCTCCCACCCGGGGACGGGCTTGGTTTCTGCCCCCCCGACCACCAACAAAATTCGCCGCGATCCCGCAGGAAATCCCGCAAGCGCTTCCTCCAGCACCGCAAACCCTTTTCGGCGATTTCCGCCGGAGTCAGCCAGAAACAGCGCAACAAAGGCATCTTCTGGAAGGGCAAGTAGCTGCCGCGCTTCCTGACGAGGAACGGGCTGGAAGACCCCGAGATCGATTCCATTCGGGATCACCTCGATCTGCCTCTGACCAAAAAGCGAACTCTCCCCAGCCCGCTGGGCCATCCATTGAGACGGGGCGACAATCCGGAGCCTCCTGTCATCCAACGAGCCGTAGGCAGCCTGCCTCTCTCGCCAGCCCTTTCGCGAGTAGTCATCGACGTCGACGGAACCCCACTGCGGACAGGCACCGCAGGACTCCCGATATCTCACACAGCCCTCGGGAAAATGGCACCCCCCGGTAAAAGCCCACAGATCATGAAGAGTCCACACCACCCGCACACGTTCCGGCAGGGCCTCCAAAAATGGCTTCAAATCCACGAAATCCGCCACCCAATGCAGATGCACAATGTCAAAACCTCCTACCGCCTTCGCCAACGCCTCCCCCCATCCTGCTTGAACCGAACTAAACCGTTCCCACCTCGCCTGCCCAGACCGCCGCTGCCATTTCCGAAATGGCCGAAATTCTAACCGGTGGATCGCTCTCGAAATGGACCTCCGAAGACCAAAAAGCCCACCACTCGGGCGCACGAAAACCGAGGCGTTCTCGCCCGGATTCTCGGCTTCCAAATAAAGAATATCAGATGATACGCCTACTTCGCGATGTTTGCATATCCCAAGATGCAGATTGATCCCCGCTCGCGCCGCCCCGCCCCCAGGCGTCGTCATTAAGTGGACGACTTTCACAGGCTGATCGGACAAAATAGATGATTCCTTATCTTCGTTATCTGCATATCACAAGAGTCTTACATTACTTTTTACTTTAAGCATTTTTAGACATAATTAACGGAATTTACAGGATTAGGAAAAGAAGGGATGCGGGGGCTCGTTCGTTGAGAAGATAATTATCAATCCAATGAATTCCGTCAATTCCGTCAGAACTTCTCCAAAATCTCCGCCAAGAGCCCCGCGCGCTGCCGGAACGTGTGATCTCGGAGTGTCCTCGCCTGCCCCGCCTTGGCAATCCGATCTCGCTCCTCTGGGTTCTCGATCAGAAACTTCGCCACCCGCACGAGATCATCCGGATCCCGGTAAGTCGCCACTTCGACCCCGGGCTCAAAATAGTTCCCGAGATCCTCTTGCCAGTCGGTCAAAAGACAGGCTCCGACTCCCGTGGCTTCAAAAAGCCGCATATTGCTCGCCTGCCCCCGGGCTGCATCGATGTGGATATTGAGGGTAATCCCGGAGTCCGCCAGAAACTGGAACATTGGTAATCCGAAGAGCGGTCCCTGATTCCTCCGCCCCAAGGCATGGGTAATCCAGGCCTGTCGGAACTCCAAGTGCCGGATCCTGCGTCGCTGCTCGCGCTCCGACCACCGCCATCGAGTCACCGAACCGGCGGCCTGAAGGCGCAGGGGAAGTTCTTTCGCGGCACGGTAAAGGTATTCCGCTCGCTGGAAGTGGAGACGGGATTTGAGCTGAATCGAGCCCGCAAACGTGACAGGATAGGGCTCACGATGGCGCGAAATGCGATTCCCTATTTTTTCGTTAAAACTATATGGAAACAATTTTGCAGTAATACCTTGTGATGAATAGTATTCAACCACATGAGGGATGCAGGACATCATGAGATCGCACCCCGCGAAAAAGTTGGCATCGTTGCGTCCGATGCCATCCCACCCAAAGATCAACTGGATCGATGGCACCTGCCGACGGACGTCTCTCCGAAACTTTGCGTCGAGGAATTCGAAGTCGTGGCTGAAGAGGACCGTCGGACTCCAAGCCTCGATCTGAGCCATAAGGACCCCCCGCTTATCGCATGATACGCGATGCTCGCGAGCCCACGCGTTTTGGAGAGGATCGCAATTCAGCACGGTTTCAAAAACGTCGAACCTCCCGCTCTCCTCGAGTCCGGCCTGCCAGAAGTCTGTTCCAACGAGCAACTCGTCGGTGAGCGAGCGCCACTGGTCGGCGAACGACATCGACTCCAATCCGGGACGGCTCAGGTAATGGTTCCTGAGAGCCTCGGCGTTGAAGCTGGATGCTTTGAAAAGTCGGATGGGAGCCATGGAGGGTGCGACCGAAGACGGGTAATCCTTGATTTTTTACTCTAGCTCAGGCTCACTCACGAGCCCGGGATTTCTGATGGATTCCGAACACGACGACAAGACAGCACATGCTGATTTCCTACTCTCACAAGTTCCTCTTTGTCCACCTTTACAAAACGGCAGGCAACAGCATTACGTCGGCACTGGAGCCCTACGCCTACCGTCCGGGCTCTTGGCGGCTGACAAATTGGCCCACCTGGCTCTCGACCCCACCCCGGCTTTTGATCCGTGAAAAGCCCCCGAAACACGCGTCGGCGGCCGACTTGCGGGAATTGATCCCGGGCGAGGTCTTCGAGACCTTTTTCAAGTTTGCCTTCGTTCGGAATCCGTGGGACTGGCAACTCTCGCTCTACCACTACATCCTCGGCCAACCGGACGACAAAATGTTTGCGCACGTGAGTTCCTTGGGATCGTTCGACGCCTACATGCGCTGGCGGGCGACGACGTATCGCACCCAATCGAGCATGATCTGCGATACGACAGGGAATTCCCTCGTCGACTTTGTAGGCCGCGTCGAAAATGTGCAGGACGACTTTGCCGAGATTTGCCGCCGGATCGGGGTGAAAGTGCCTCTGGAACACCGGAACAAATCCCGCCATGCGCACTACCGCGAGTGCTACACGGACGAGACCCGCGAGATCGCCGCACGGATCTACGCGGAGGATATCGAGAGATTCGGTTATTCGTTTTGAGCGGGCTGCCGGGGAGCCCACACGCGGATCCCGTAGTTTCGGAACGGATGCCAGGTTTCTCCGACGAGACGGAATTCTTCGGAAAACCGGATTCCCACGTGCTCGAGATATTTGGCCACGCGAGGGTCTTCGTCGGACTGAATAATGAACGCGTTCCGAATCCGCTCCGCTCCGGCCGCTTGGATCGCTCGGAGGTTATCATTCTCCCCGACATCGCCGTAGTTGGAAAAATACCATGGCCGTCCGGGCGAGACCCCGCCGACCGCAAAGACCACGCCCGGCAGATCGAATAGCCCGAGAACGTCTCCGCCGGACTGGAACCCCGCCTCGCGGAAAATCCCCCGCAGTTCGGCGACAAACTTCGCCGTCGCCGGATCGACCTTGAGAACAGAAGCAGGATCCCCGATCTCGGTTGGGACGAATTGCCCAAGCTTCGATGTCGGCAGCCTGTAGGGCTCGACAACGAACCCAAAGAAAAACTGACCCGCAGCGAGCAGCCCGAGCAAGGCGCTCACGAGAGGGACCGCGAGACTCCGCCGAAGCCCGCGATCGATCATCCCGGCAAGAACGAGGATCGCTGCAAACATGGGGGCCACATGGAGCACGGCATTCGCATAGATCCGATGGGTCGTTCCCGCCGCACCAAGGAATGGCAAGGCCGCAAGCCACAACACGATCCCGCAACAGGCCAAGATTCCCCGCCGGTCGGGTTCCGGACACCCAACCGTCCGAGGCAGAGCGAGGGCAAGGATTGCCGCCACGACGAACAGGGCACAGTAGACGAGCATCGAACCATTCCGATACGAAATCCCGGCGAAAAATCCGTCCTTTGCCACAGCCGCCCCGGCCACGACCAAAAAGCTCAGAAGCACAACGAGAGGGGCCATCAACGGTTCCCACGCCGCCCCCCGCTTGCGCAAGACCCGCACCGCAGCGACCCCGACCAGAGCGATCACGATCGGAAGGTAGTAGGACCTCAGTGTCCGCACACATAGGTCGACCGCCTCGCCTGCATGCCGACCAATCAATCCCGACGCCCCCGTCCCTTGAGCCAGACTCGAAAACGAATAGGCCAGAAATTCCCACCCGCCACGCAGCGTGGGCACGGCCAGAAACGCGACCGCTCCGGCGATCACCGTGAGCCCGCCCATTAATCCTAGCAATCCGAGCTTACGCCGCCACCCCCATTGCGGCCAGACCATCAGCAACCCGATACAGAAAATCATCAGCCCCACCGCACTCGATCCCTTGACCACTAGCAAAAAAACCGTCGTCAACCCGAATCCCACGACCGCAACGAGCCTGGTGAGCGCACCCCGACACCGCATCGCTAAAAGGAAACACCCGGCCGCCATCAGCAGCCCCACACCGGCAAATGTATTGTAGGAAGGCGTCGGAGGCGGCCAACAAAATGCGGGAAAGACGGACACCATCAGCAGGAGAAACGACCCAACCAATTCCGCGCGGGATTCCGGCCGGGTCAGGCGGGCGTCGGTTAGGAAACCTACCAGCCCATACCAAAAAAATGCCGTCGCTCCCGCGAGCAAAAGGAATCCCACCGCCCGCAGCGCCGGAATGCTCTGACCCACCGCATCAAACAAAACGGCACCGGCATATTGGTAAAAAGTGAAACCACCCTGCGACGCGCCCGGATGCTGAAAATCCAGGAGGTAAACCCCCTCGTCGGAAAAATCGAATCCCCGATCTGCACCCCAGAAAAATATGCCCGTCCCTGCAACCAAAATGATCGCCAAAAGAATGTTCACACCCCGCTGCCCAAACGACGCCACCTCCCCCACCCCATCACGTCCCACCAAACGCCCGCACTCCTTCTCAGAATTCATCCCCACCACACTCGCGCACTTCCCCAACCCTGCGCGAGCCTCTTTTCTTCAAAACAGAGTCCTCACCACGCGCCACTCGTCGCCTTTCCGGCCTCCGGTATCTCTTGACTTGCACTCTCCCGAGCGTCACGCCCTTCGGGTCCCGCATTTGCATGATCGCCCGAGCGACTGCCCTCGTCACCCCCCCCCCTTTCCGCTCTCCGATTTCCGATCTCCGATTTCCGTTTTGTGCCCCTTGCACCAAACATTCGTCTTCTCCCTTATAACGAAGCGCTATCGCGCTGGTTTTGTGCCCCTTGCACCAAACATTCGTCTTGCCCCTATCACCAAGCGCTATCGCGCCGGTTTTGTGCTCTCCGGTCTCCCCTTTCCGCTTTCCGGCTCCCCCCCTCCGCGCCTTCGCGTCTCCGCGGGAGCTATTCCTCTTCTTTTACAGAAAAAAGTTCCCCCACTTCTGCGGGAGCTACGGAAATTTCCAACCACTTATCGACACTCGGCGGGGTGAAGTATTTTTAGCGACAGAGTGGGCGCGATGGCCATGAAGTGGCGTTTATTGAGCGTGAATATGCGATCCGCCTCAACTTTACGAGCGGCGCACAGGTGCATATGATCGTAGATCGCGCCACCGCGAACTCCGACATGCCGGGTTTTTTCAAGGTTTTCCAGCAATTCATCCGGGTCCAGCGAGACCACATGAACGCGGGACTGTTTAACGTTTCTGCTAATCAGTTGTGCGGCGACATCTGGAGCAATTGGAGTGCCCAAACGTCCTCCCGTCAACTGACTGAAGGTTTCCAGCAGTCCATGGCTGTAAACAAATCTTTCAGCGGAGTTCTTCCAGGCGTGGAAGCAGTCGGCATGCTCGGGGCAGTCCGCGAAGATGACTCCGACAAGAACAGATGAATCAAAAAAATCACTCATTCTCAGACGCGGAGCGTTTTCCCGGCGGGCGATTCATCTGGTCGATTCGATCCTGACTGATCGCATCGACAATCGTGGTCGACTGCTTCCCTGTTCCCCTGACCACCCAGACACCGGCGGTTTCGAGCACTTCTGGAAGGATCTGGTTTTGCTCTTTGGGAATCAACTCGATCCGATTCAGAACGATATCTAATTCGAAACACATCGCACGACTAGCCCCGATGCGTTCTCGGATTTCTTTGGGAATCACGAGTCGGCCAGCTTTGTCCATCGAAACGGTATAACTCATACCATACAAATGGCACACCATCCCCCATTGTCCATGGTAAACTCTGCATCTATCAAAGTGAGGCCAGCCAAACCGCTTTCGAATTCACGGCTTCGCCTGACCTCTTCTTCGAGTCCGCTATGCACTTCCTTTCCGGTTTCCGCTTTCCGGTTTCCGATCTTCCTTCATCCTTTTGCCTTCATCCTTTTCCCCTATCACCAAGCGCTATCGCGCTGGTTTTCCGCTCTCCGGTCTCCCCTTTCCGCTATCCGCTCTCCCCTGTGTGCCCCTCGCACCAAACATTCGACTTGCCCCTATCACAAAGCGCTATCGCGCTGGTTTTCCGCTCTCCGGTCTCCCCTTTCCGCTATCCGCTCTCCCCTGTGTGCCCCTTGCACCAAACATTCGTCTTTTCCCCTATCACCAAGCGCTATCGCGCTGGTTTTCCGATCTCCGCTTTCGGCACCGGCCTCGATGCCATCCAGCGCCCCCTCGCCTCCGAAATCGACACCGCAGCCGCCACAGGCCACGCCGAACGCCAGTCAACCTCCACAGACGAATCACCAAAAACCGAATAGCAGGGGACTCAAAGCGCACAAAGCGGCAACGAATCCGACTCGAGAAATAAATTCATTTTGAATTGAATCTCACGGGCGGGAGTGAGAAGCTTCCCCGATCCCATGGATGCAACCAGCGACGAGATCGACGCGGAATCAGGTGCCCACCGGCACTATCGCGACGGGTTGGCGGAGGTTTTCGGTGAGCTTGCCGACCTATTCGGCAACCCCCGCTCACACGGTCTCATCTTCGGCGTTCTCTTCGCATCCCCAGACCCACTTTCCATGGACGAGATCGCCGATCTTCTCCAAATCAGCAAAGGTTCAGTCAGCCAAGGCCTGCGTGCGCTCGACGAACTAGGGGCCATCGAAAAAAATACCGACGGACGCACCGGGCAGTATACCGCAAAAATGGAACTCAGAACGCTGGTCTCCGGCTTCGTCAAAAGCCGCCTCATCCCCCGCCTCGCCGCGAGCAGCCAGCGCCTCAACGACATCCGCAGCAACCTCGCCGCTACGACGCCCGCCGAAGCGAAAGAAGCCACCTGGCGCCTCGCCCGCGTCGAACAGTGGCACGACCGTGCCACCCAGTTCCTCCCGCTCGCCGAAAAAGTTCTCCACTCCGCCTCAAGCCTCATGCCCAAACGCGGTAGTTAAAAAATATGCGCGCAAGCGCAAAAATCCTCAAATCAGTATGTGGTCTTCCGCGATTTTCGCCGAAATGACCAGAGGCGGCAGCTTGCCGAAAAACAACCAAGCCCCCGCAGCCGCCGAGAAAGCCATCAAGGCACTACTTTGTCTCTCAGGAGTTACCCCGCCAAGAAACCATGATTTCGTTCACCTCATTGAGCTTCTTCTGCCGTCCTTGGATCTGCAGAGGTTCTTGATTTCCCAACAAGGAGAATTGACATGCCACATCGAGAACTCCGATATCCCCGGCAAATACAGGACTGGCTCGCGGAGTGGGGCTCTTTGCTCACCGTCCCGGGAGAAATGATTTTGATCGGCTCCGGTGCCCTCCTGGCATGCCTGGCAACAAGGACTCGACTTGCCTCTGCCAGAAAACAGCATGGATGTTGATCCCATCACGGACAGTGAAGAAATTGCATTGCTCGGGTATGATGCGCTGATTGGCAGCGAGTTCGAGAAACAGCGCGGGTGGCTGTGAATCTGATGCCGCAGGCCGTTCTCCGTGAATTTCCCGCCGACTGGCGGGTTCGTGCAAAAAGCCAGACCTACGGGCTTCTCACGGTTGTCGTGCCTTCCGTCTCAGATTTGCTGATTCCGAAGTTGAAAAGAGGGGAACCGAGGGATGTAAAACACGCTCAATGGGCGAAGGAAATTCAACAGGATCGGACAGCTTAGATTATTTGAAAATTTGGGGACCGTATGCCAATTACGATGATATCGCCAAGTTGGAGTATGGACGCCTTCTGTGGAAATCCGCCAGGGGCCGTCGTCTTCTCCTCTCGAACTGGACACACCCCGACCACCCACACAAAAACCGCTTTCTTCGCAATCGACGCCTCATCAAGGAACTGCTGGGTTCTACACTCCCCGATTCGGACCTCGACGCATCGCTTCGTTGAAGATCATCAAGCATTCGGGTCGCCACAAGGGAAATACCCGGCGTCTTTGGAAGCCTTTCAAAGAAGATTGGCTGATGCATTTCGCATCCCATATCACCAAAGCGGGACACCTCGGCAGGTTCTTCCTTCAACACAAGTCTCCCCTTTCATTATCAGAAGTGGCGAGATTGTTTCGGGGATCTTTGATGAGGGATTACAAACGAGCGACACCGACCACCGGCGCAAGTGGGTTGGGCTGGGTAGCCTGCCCATGGCAGCCTGAGAGGCGAGATGAGCGGAAGGCGAACGAGGCAAACGTCCATCGGGCTCAATTTCGCTGTCCTCAAGTTCAAGCATACCGTCAAGCGCAAGAAGTAACCTTTTAAATTTTCAGAAGTCAGTTGTCAGCGTTTCAGCATTTTCCTTCCGTCCTCTCCGGCTCAACGACTGTCAGGTCAGTGAAATAGTCGCGGTAATAGCCTCGATCTCTCGCGAGCAAACGACCGGCATGATGGACCGCGTGCGCTCCGATCAGAAAATCCGGCAAAACACGCTTTGCTAC
>Ga0247832_1001169_pt1 | contig 48419 bp, 47 predicted proteins | sample LaCruzMarch2015__10_FD_192407 | JGI IMG/M metagenome (GOLD analysis project Ga0247832, IMG submission 192407) | Freshwater microbial communities from meromictic Lake La Cruz, Castile-La Mancha, Spain - LaCruzMarch2015_4m | ecosystem: Environmental > Aquatic > Freshwater > Lake | place: Spain... | reverse complement strand
ATCTCCAACGCGGGCGTTCTCAACATCGCCAACAACGCCATCATCGGCCCTGAAATATCGGACAGCTCCATCAACAGCGCCCGCATCGCGGATCTGAGCATTACTGGCGGCGACATTGCCAACACAACCATACCGGTGGGTAAATTATCCGCCACTGGTACGGCCAGCGGCACCACGTTCCTGCGTGGGGATAACACATGGGCAGCCCCGACGGTCAGCTCTCTGGCTTGGAGCGCTCTGACGTCGGTTCCCGCAGGATTTGCGGATGGAACAGATGATGGCATCACAGCCGAATCCGACCCACAAGTCGGCACCACCACGGCCAACAATTTCTGCCGCGCGAACGCGGGCGGCACGGCGATTGATTGCGCCACGACCGCCGTCAGTTTGGCCACGCAGGTAACAGGCAACCTGCCCATTGCCAATCTCGGCAGCGGCACAAGCGCGAGTTCGGCAACTTTCTGGCGTGGCGATGGGACGTGGTCGTCCACAATCGTTGGAAATCTGACGGCGACTGCATATCTTCACTCATCCGACCAGCGACTAAAGACCGATATCGAGACAATCGAGGATCCCATCGCGCTCGTGAAACAGTTTCGCGGCGTGCATTATAAATGGATAGCCAACAACAAACCGGCCTATGGATTTATCGCCCAGGAAGTCGAGAAAGCGGCCCCCGATGCCGTTGCCACCGATGAAAATGGAATGAAATCGGTGGAATACGATCAGATTATTGGGCCTTTGGTGGAGGCGGTAAAAGCCCAGCAGGAGGAGATCGAGGCCCTTCAACAAGAGGTTCGCGAGCTGCGCGGAAACAAGGTGGAGTAAGGCTATGCTCCGCACGCTCGCTCTTATGGCATTTTTTATGATGATGGGCATGACCTCCGTCTATGCGGTCGATAGTTATGTTGTCCCCAATGGCAGCACCTCCCTGATCAATGAATTCACTTCATGTCGCCTAGTCACCAATGGGCATGCCTCCGGTATTTCGATCATGGTGCCCACCAGGACGGCGGCAGAGTGGGATACAGGGGCAACTGCTTTTTTGAACACCCTACCAGCCGGTGTAACGGCAGTGGCCTGCGATACCACCCCTAATGCGTTCAACTTTACACCCGATGTCACGGGAGCAGCGCTGAACACGCTTACGGCGGCCTCGGCCATTACGATCGGCGGTATCAACAGCGGAAGCCCGGTTTCCGTGAGTGGCGGTGAGGTAAGCATCAATGGCGGCGGTTGGGTAACATCGGGGACGATTACTAATGGGCAAACCCTCGCTGTGCGGTTGACGTCGAGCGCATCCTTCAGCACGGCCCTCACGGCCACGGTGAATGTGGGCGGCGTGACGGATACGTGGAGTGTCACCTCACGCCCTGCCAACAACTGTACGGTCGCGGCCGGAACCAACTGGACTGTAACCAGCAATACCTGCCAAGCCCCAAGTGCAGTCAACATTAATCACGGAGCTAGTGGCGGATCTACGGATTCAACGGCTCCAACAACAGGAGCTGCAACATGGGCTTGTAATGATGGAACACCCACGATTCAGCCTGGCGCGACCTGCACGAATTCAGCGTGTGGTGGTCATTCGGCGGGTGGATATTGTTGGTATCTGACCACCAGTAGCGTGAGTTGCAATACGTTTTGTGCCTCGAGGGGCGGTTGCAATGTAAACGGTTTGCAAAATTATGCCGGTCAATTAGGAAGTAATGCTAATTGTTACAACTTACTAGAGTCTTTAGGTGCACTGACTCCTGGTCAGGCCGTACTCGATGCGTCTTCATCAAGGCCAATCGCCTGTTTTGCATACTCAACTGGAGGTGGACGGTTCAGAATTACAAGCAGAGCTGCAACCTGCGCGGGAAGTAATACAACCCAGCCTATACTAAGGCTCGCCTGCTCCTGCAATAACTAGCCATATTAACAGCGTCCGGGGGCACAATAAATATTATGCCCCCTTTGCATCGATTGATCTCATTGGTGGTCGAGCGGCCCAGCGGGTTCTTTAGCAGATAGCGTCGGTAGTCCTCAAATAGTCTCATGGTCGGATGCGCGTGCGGTTTTGCGGCGGGGATGAACTCGGCCAGTTTCTGAAGCGGATCGCGCGGGCGCAGCTGGGTGATCCCTTTCGCCAAGGCTTCGATCACAGTTTCGTCGATATCAAGCCCCCGCAAGTCGAGCGTGTAGACGAGGCGCACCAGCTTTTCTGTCGCCAGCGCCTGTTCCTCGTCGGGGCAACTTAGGCGCGGCGCGTGGTGTCTTCGGTACCGGCGGAAGGCCGGGCTCCGTTGCACGGCATGAATGAGATGGTTCGCGCGCTCATGCAGGAGAAGGTTGGCCGCTCCGCCGAAACGTTCGGGATGCGCGTACGCCGCCTCCGCTAATTGTTCGCGCAGTGCGCGATAGGTGGCGCGGATAGTCTTGCCCGACACATGCGTGGTCTTTGCTAACTCCTGGATCGTCATCCCCTCGGTGAAGCCGCGCAGAATCCGCAGGAACTTGTGCTCGGATAGCTTTGCTCCTTCAGAATATCGGTTTTTGAGCGCTTCTTTACGCGCTCTTTTTTGTTTTTTGACCGTCCCCAATCACCGCGCTCACCGGGCGTTTGCGCCCGATTAAAACCGGCTGTGCTTCCCTTCGTTTTTGCGCGAAAGGGCAGGTCTCCCCTATTCTATTTTGACATAACGCAACGATAATTCCCATTTTCGAAAAGGGGATTTAGAGCGGGACAAACGGCGCGGCTCTTAAAAAAGCGGGAGCCGCCAACAACAAAAAGAAAAGGAGACTTGAGTAAATGACGACCTGCCAACGCTGCGGACGCGATGTCTGCAAACCCTGTCAATCTAAACCCGTCAATGACAATAAACGTGTCGTGGTTGTCGCGCGGGATGATGAGCTTCTGCGCCGCTCGCATGTTCAGCGCCTGGGCGTCGCCACCCGCGCGCTTGGCCTGTCGCGGCGGGAAATACCCAATTGGATGGCCGATGTGATCTTTGGCTTTAAGGGCAAGATCATCTGGTCCGGCGGCAAGACATTTTTGATCCCTGATGAGGGGATTGATAAGGCGTTCAACGATGACGGGTCGTTTCGCTGGCTGTCGGATTTCATGTTGTTCGGCGAGCGCGAGATTCGCCAGAGCCCGCAGTTTCGGGTTTTGCATCGGTTGCGGCTGATCGATCTGGCGTTTCGCATCGCCTATCCGGATCGCGCGGCCTGCATCGCAAAATAGCTTTCTCCCAAAGCACCCGGATCGGGATTGCTGTCGGGCTAATCCATCCCTCATCGACGGTTCGCTGCATGGTGTAGCGGACCGGCGCGTTGGAGAGAAAGGATGGAACATTCATGAACTTCAACCCGCAGGATCAGCGGGAGAAGCGCCAGCAAGTATTCATGAGCTCGGTCGAGTGGCTCGCGAATATCCTGGCGTTTGCAACGGCCTTCCTGCTGACGCCTGAAGCATACGCCCGCACCGTGAACTGGGTCGTGCGCTTCACCACCACCCGTTACGGCGCGGGATTTGAGGATCTGACGGCCTTCGCCCACTTCGTGATCGTGGGGCTCGTCATTTTCTTCCTGGCCCGCGCAACGCTCGCCACGGCCATTGTGGCCGCCGGTCTCGCCTTCGCTGTTCGCTACGTCTGAGAGAAAGGACAACGCTTATGTCTCGTACCCCTGAAACTATCATCATCGGCTGGCGCAAGGCCTTGCATGACCTCTTCGCAATCATTGCCGTCATCGCCGGTCTCGTGGCGCTCGTCTCGTTCCTCGTCGGCGGAAACTGGTTCCTGGCCTTGGTCGTGTTCATCCTGAGCGCCTACACTTCCTCCAACATCAAGTTCAAGCTGGTGAAGAAGATCGAGGTCGGTGGCTTCGAGTTGGAGTAAATCCACCCAAACTAACCGCGAGGGAGCCGCATCATTGCGGCTCCCTTTTTTGTTTCTCCTGAGAGACCAAACAAATGTCCTCCTCCTCGCATAATGAGCAATACCGGTTTGGCAGTGCGTCTTGGGCGCAAGACCATCAGATCGAGGCTGCGGGGTTGTTCCGCAAGGCTGGTCCCCAGATTGGGTATTGCGGTGATCGGCCGCTTTATCTGGACAGTGACGCACCGATGCTGACCATCGGCGGGGCGGGATCGGGCAAGCTGCGGGATTTGCTGGGCTATGTTGTCTGCAACACGCCGGGCCAGCGTTTGATCGCGCTCGACCCTCGTGGTGAACTAGCGGCCATCTCGGCGGCGGCGCATGCCGTGCAAGGTACTTACGCATATACCTGGAACCCGTTTGGGCTGCATGGCCTGCCTGCGCATGGGTGCAATCCGTTGGATTTGCTTGACCCCCACAGCGCGACTTTTCATGCCGATTGCAAGCTGGTAGCGCGGGCGCTGATTGCCGTGACCAGTCAGGCCGAGGGGAAGTATTTCGAGCAGCGGGCGGCGGGCGTGGTCGAGGCCTTCCTGAAGCATGATGCGAGCCTAAAAGGCCAGACCAGCCTGCCGGGTCTCATGACTATTGTGAACATGGTGGAATCCGGTCGCCCGGCCTGGCCGGATTTTGTTGAGAGTATGCTGGCCTCGCCCTTCGAGGATGTACAACGCACAGCCGCTGAAATGCTGACCAAGCAGCAGGACAGTCCCCGCGAATTCGGCTCGATCATGGGAGAGGTCTATGCGGGTCTCTCGTTTCTGGATGACCCCAGCCTGCAAAACTCTCTGGCGCAGTCAGATTTCTCGCTGTCGGCGCTCACGGATGCTTCTCGCGTGCACAAGATCTTTCTGATCGTACCGGCCGAATACCTGAAGATCTTTGCACCCGTGCTGCGCCTATTCTTTGCGGTCACGATGATTCAAAAGGGACGCGCGCCATCCGCTGCGCGCGTGATGATGCTGGTGGATGAGGCCGGGCAGTTGGGTGGCTTCGATGCCCTGTTGCAATCCTTCACCTATGGGCGGGGTGCCGGCATCCGGTCTTGGGCGATCTTCCAGGATGCCGGGCAGATTAGCCGCAACTTTGGGCCTGCTGGCCTCTCGGGCTTTATGGGCTCGGCGCAGATGCGTCAGTTCTTCGGCGTGCGCGATTATCAGACAGCGCAAGCGGTTTCCAACATGCTGGGAGCCGAGACCCTGGAGTTTGATGACACGCGCCAACAAGAAGCCGCGCGGCGTCAGAAGGTTCAGGCAATGCAGCGCTTCATGCTGGGAGACGACCCCTTCAGTGCGGCCTTCGATGCCGCTCACTTCGCGAGAGGCGAAAAGCTGCGCACCAAACAGGCCCGCAAACTCATGACGGAGGATGAGATTCTGGCGATGCCCGAAGACCGGCAGATTATCTTTATTGCGGGCAAGAACCTGCCCCCGGTTCACGCGCATAAATATCCGTACTTTACGCGGCCTGAGATGGCCGGGCTCTATCTGCCCAATCCTTATCACCCGCCCAATCACACGGTTCGGATTGTGACCGGGTGGGGTGCAAGGACCGCCCGCATCATTTCTGAGGGCGTGCCCCGGAAATTTGAATCATTCCCCCAATTCGCGAGCGGCACTTGGGCATATGTGGAGGGGTACAAACCAACCTGACAAAAGGAGTTCAGATATGAGTAATGAAAATCCAAACCAATCCAAAGCCCCGTCCCACATCGCGTATCAAGTACGGGAGGCTCAGGAGGGCCAAAAGGCCTTCTTCAACCGCATCGGGGCGGCCTGGGCCCACAAAGACGGGGAGGGCTTCAATGTTCAGCTCGACTCGTTGCCGGTCGATGGTCGCATCACCATCCGCTCGGTCCAGGAGCGTCTTCAAGACGCGAAGGACACTGCGCGAGATGGCGAGCGTAACAACAACGACCGTCGTGAAGCACCGCGCTCTGAGGCGCGCGATGACAAGCGTAGCTCGAACAGGGAGGATCGTCCTGTGCGCGATACCGGTCCCCGTTATGAGCGGTGAGCAATTCTAAAGAGTTCGAACGATCCACTGGCGGCGTCGTCAGCAAGGTAGAACGCGAACAACAACTCGCAGCTCGGCCGGTTCCCAAGGCCGAGCTGCATCTCACCCCGCCGGGCTGGGACACGGCCCACATCCAACGCCACCTCGCGCAAGAAGCCGATCGCCGGATCAAACATATCGATGAACGGCTCAAACTAGCCCGCGAAAACTTTCAGAAAAGCCACGGCAAAGCCCTTCTGCGGGGCCGCGCCAAACAAGATTTCGACCGGGAGCGGTGACGCCGCCCCGGCTTTCTTTCTCCTTCCGAGAACCCGCCATAACGATGTTCACAAAACTAGACCAGATCAGGAAGCATCTGAGACTGGAGGAGACGCCAGCACCGGTCCAGGCTGCAAGGGCTGACGCGGGTTTAGATGGCGGCCCGCGCGTTCAGAAGAACCTCTCCATCCTGCAACACGATGCCAAACGCTTGGAGGCCCTGGCCAAACGTGATGGTCTCAGCCAAGCGCGGCTCTTGAGTGCAGCGCTTGATGCCTATGAAAGGGCGCGCCACGCGTCCTGATCTGCGGGTGGGGGCCCGCTCCAAAACTAAAACTCTTCTTGATCGGGAACGCGGGTGAAGGCGATTTTGGTGCCGACATGTCCGGCGCTTGTTTTGAGGTTTGCGCCGACGGCAATCGTCCCCTGACCGAACCGCTTGTTTAGAGCGTCCATGCTTTGAGACAGTTTGATATTGTTTTCTCGTCGGGGCTCGGCCGTCTCAAACAAGTCGAGGGTAATGTCCTGGCGGGCGAAGAGATCGTGCAGGGTGATGGACACTTTTTGCAGCGGCGCTGCCCGTAGCCGGGTCAGCATGTCACCCCACATCTCTTCCAAGTATTTCAGAAAAACGAAGTTGTCTTGCGTCGGCGAAAACACGCGCTCGTCTCCCCACCGTGCTTGTGAGGTCGTCTTACAATACAAACTCAGTCGCCGGGCATAGAGCCCGGTGCGGCGCAGCCTGACGGCGGCCTTTATGGTCAACTGGCTGGTGATATCAAATGCCTTGCCTGGACTGCGATGGGCCGGGTCGAGAACCCGGCTATGGCCCACCATTCGTTTCTGGGTTGGCTGATCCGGCACGTCATAGCCGCGCAGCTTGTACCAAAAGCGCTCGCCGCCCACGCCACCCCAAAGGGTACGCGCATGTTTGGGAGCAAGATTCCAAAGGCCTTCGACCGTGGTCACGCCACCTGCCCGCAACCGCTGTTCCATGCGGACATTGATGCCGGGCAGATCAGTCAGTTTAAGCGCGAAGAGCCGTTCGTGAAATTGCCCCGGCTCCAAGATGACGAGCCCGTTTGGCTTTTGAAGATCAGACGCCACTTTCGCCAGAAACGCATTGGGCGCGATACCGACCGAACAGGTGATTGCGGGGCCGATATTTTGCATCAGTCCCTGCTTGATGCGCTGGACCAGGGCTGTCGCCTCGGCTGGGATTCGTTCGTTCCCCAGAAGGAGGCAGGCGGCCTCATCCACGGAACAAATCTTGGTCACATGGAGATGGTTCTCTAGTTCGCCGAAAATGCGACGATGATACTCCACATAAAGGTCGTGCCGGGCCAGGACGCACACCAAGTCCGGGCAGAGCTTTTTCGCCTCATAGATTTTGGTGCCGGTTTTGATGCCGAAGGCTTTGGCCTCGTAGCTGGCCGCAATCGCCGACGTGGCGTCGGTCATGGCTGGAACGACCGCCACAGGCTTACCGCGCAAGGCCGGATTTTCTTGCTGCTCAACGCTGGCGAAGTAGCTGTTGAGATCGAAAAACAGCCAGCGCAAATCGGGGATAGGAGCAAAGCCAGTGGTGCTGCGCGTGTCTGAGATCATGCTTCAGAGCGTGACCGCAAACGAGCGACAGAGTCAAGAACAAAAGTAGAACATCAGAACTTAAGCGATCGAGCGCCATTGGGTCGGCGAGACCTTCCCACCTTGCTTGGCGATTTCGGGTTCACTGCGGAAACACTTCGCAATCTGTTCTCTAGGCGAGCCCGGTCGGCCCATGAAATCGCTTTTATCCACTCTCGGTATCACAGCCGCCCTCGTCATGGCGGGGGTCTCGGCTGCCATGAACTACGTGTTTCTGGCTTCGCTCGGGAAAACGCCGTTCGAAGGGGAGATGCTGGGTGCGGCTTCCGCAGCTGCGGATGTCTTGAAGGCTTTGCTGCCGTTCTTCATCGCATGGGCGTGGGCTTCTGGCCGGTATGTGGGTGCAGTCGCAGGCAGTATGACGTTCGTCTTGTTCGCTGGGTTTTCGTTGCTGAGTGCTATCGGGTTCGCGGCCGATAATCGAGGTGCGCTTATAGAAGACCGGGCGGCTCTTGATTCCAAATACGCTGGTATGCGGACGGATATTGACCGGCTGCGGGGCGCAGTGGCTGGTCTTCCTGCGCATCGTCCGCAAGGCGTGAGCGCGGAGGAACTGCGAGCGGCTGAGCAGGACCGTCTGTGGTCCCGTAGCAAGGCTTGCACAGAGGCTACGGAGACTGCCAGCCGTGAATTCTGCACTGCTTACTATCGCCTGCGCGCGGAGCAAGCTGCAGCGATGGAGGCACAGCGATTGGGTCAACTCATTCAGGAACAACAGGGCGAACTCGACCGCTTGAAGGCCCAAGGGGCTGGGCAGGGCCGCGATCCGCAGGCGTCCGTTCTCGCTAAGCTCTCAACCATGCCCGAGGATAATGTGCGCCTCGCGTTGATTGTGGTGGTTGCGCTGGTGGTGGAGTTTGGTTCCTCGCTCGGGCTCTATCTGGCAACCGGGCACGCGGCCGTGGTGTCGCGGCGGGTTGAGCGCGCTCAAGAGGATTTGCCGGGAGTGATCGCACCGCCATTGATAAGGTTGCGCCCGCAGGGAGCCGTGGAGGATTTTTGCCTCCAAGCGCTGTTACCGTCCCGGAAGGGTAGCTTACGCGGAGAACAACTTTACATTGGATATCAGGCATGGTGCGAGTCGTGCAGGTTCGATCCCTTGGTAAGGGAGGAGTTCTTGGAGGTCTTTCGTCAACTGGCGGCTGAGGTTAACATCAGTCAGGTTGGCGATGCCTATTCAGGCATCGCCTTAAAAGCGAATGCATAACTGGTTAGAGGACCGTCGTGGCGGATGTTTTCATTTCTTACAAAAGTGAGCGCAAGCCTGCTGCGGCGCATCTCGCCGAAGTACTCGACGCGTATGGCTTTGAGGTTTGGTACGATCACGAACTTTTGCCCGGCCACGAATACGAACCTCGCCTTATAGCCGAACTACAAAAAGCGAGCGCCATTCTTGTTTTGTGGTGCACTAAAGCCGTCAGTAGTAAATGGGTTCAAAAAGAAGCTGCCCTCGCACGTGACCGGAATGTTTACCTTCCCTGTTGGATCGAACCGGCGGTATTGCCTAAGTCATTTGATCGAGATCACATACTGAGTCTCATTAACTGGGATGCTTCGCCTGGAAGTGGAGATGTAATCGCTGTTGCTGAGGCGCTTGGCAAAATCATCAACAAGCAGCCGGTTAGTGTTCTATCCAAGATCTCAAAAATCGATGCTCAGTGGCGACGTTACGGTCGACGACCATTCTCAAAATTCGAGGCTGGACCTCCGATCGACGCAAGGTCGGAGGAGCCGCAAACGCTACCGAGAATCAAAATAAATCCCGGCAAAGGGTCATCTTCTCGATTGGTACACAAAGCGCGTTGGTTGAAACTTTTGGGAGAATATGGGCTCAAAGGGAATCATACGAATGTTGTGCGCGTAAAAGCGGCCGCTGAACTATTGAGGCCTTCGATCGATAGATACGCCGGCACCGAAAAATTTGATAAAGTTTTCGACATAATGGAAGACTTCATGGAGCGCATCGAACGCTCGGACGATTCTTCAATTATTCAGGTGCTTGGGCTATTCCAAGATGAATGGCCCGATTTGCTTCGTGAGATCGAGAATGATCCCAGTGAGGCCTAGCGTTCCCGGTCTGGGGCTTTCCCAGGCCCGCGTGAGACCGGGCGTTCGGTAGGCTTTGGCTCGCGCAGGCGATCCAATCGCTTTTGCATCGTTGGCGCCGGATCAGGACGTGCCTTTTCCGCGCTGTTGGGCGCAACTTTGGCTTGAGCGTTGGCCTGGACCCCGAATTCTCTCATGACCGGAGACGTTGACAGGGTTTGTTTGATCTGCGCCTGATCGGTTCGCAACTCACGCAGTAACGCCGCATGGCGGTCACGCGCGGTCTTGATCTGATCCTGCAGCTTCTCGCGATCGGATAGTTGCGCATTAATCAGCGCTTGCCGTTGGGCGCGATCGCGTTCGTGAGCAAAATACGCCTCGCGCTCGTTCTGCTTCTGGATCAGCGCTTGCTGCCCGGTCAAACGATTCCATAGACCGCGAACGCCTGACGACATGAGTGCTGCGCGGGCCTTGGTTTCCTCCTGCCAACGTTGCTGTTGGCCCGTATCAAGACGCATCCGCTCTTGGGTGTGAGCCAGCGCCATCTCTTTGCGCTTCATTTCCAGCGGAGCCAGATCACGTTGCTTTTGAAGCTCGGCCTCTTTTCGGAGCCGTTGCCATGTCTGGGATAGATCTTTTGCAAGCTGCTCGCGCGCCTGGGCTACCCCCGGCAATTGGTCGAGGCCGCCCAGGCGCTCCGCAATGTCCTTGGTCTTTTTGCCAACGGCGCGGGCAACCGAAAACACCTCGCCTTCCGGTGAAATGGCAACATGCCCGCGCCGATCGCCGCGTGCCAACGTAAAGCCACGCGCCTTGAGCGCTTGGGTGAAGGAGGCGGACGTGTCGGAAACAGCCCAGCATTCTTGCATGATGGATTTGAGGTCACGGGCATCCCGGCCAGCCCGCTTGGCCTGGTGCCATTCGGCGAGGGTGAAGTTGCGCGGGTCAGCCTCGCGGCTGTTCATCAGTCCGCGCGGCATCTTCCAGTCATGTTCGATGTAAAGATCGCGGCTGAGATCGCGGAGCTTGTTTTTGAAGAAGGGCAGGTGCCGAGCCGTCATGGTCTCGGCATCGATCCGGCTCCAGACAGCATGGGCATGCCGTCGCCCCTCTTTCTCGTGAAAGACGATGGCGCGTGGCTGGCCTGTGAGGCCGTTTTTTTCCTCAATACGGGTTATCGCGTCTTCGAACGTGCTGATGTCGACTCGCTCTCGTGGCGGCGGGTTCAGCGAAACGGAGAATAGAAACTGTTTGCACTTGGTGGCTTTACTGATGGCGTATGCCTCTTGGAGGGCTCCTACTAAGTCATTAGAGACAAAACCTCGGAGGTCATGAACCTCGACATGTTCGTTCTCCTCGGTTTTGAGGAGGTGCAGGGCAAGCTGTTTACCGCCACCGCGTTGAGAAGCCTTGAGGATCATCGTCGCTCACCGATGCTTCACGCCTAAGGCGCGAAGTGCTGCCTGCGCAGCTGCGGTGATGCTTTCGGCGGCTTCGCGCAAAGCGGTATCGGTCTCGGGCGTGACGATGATTACGCCTAGTCGCACGCCGCGCGAGATTTCCCTTAGGCTGGCTGCTGCCTCGCCCTTGCCGAGCTGTGCAAGAACTGAGGCTGCAAATTCCTCGCGCTTCTTGAGTCTGCGGACACCGCGTTTAGGCTTGTTGTCATTAGCGGGAAACAGAAGTTCGCGAGCGTAGGCACTAACCGGTTTCACCCCGGCACGACTCAGCAACTCGTCCTTCTGAGCGGGCGTTAGCGGTACCGAGAGCAGAAGGCGGGGCGCTCTGACATTTTTCTGGCGGTTCTCTGGCATGGTCGTATCGAGGATGCCAGACGGTGCCCTGCGCTCTGGGTGAAACGCCGAATCTCCCAGGGGAACAGACTCAAAACGCGCCGCGTGTTTCCCCCACGATATTCCCGGCCATGCTCTGGACTACGGCTCCGGCGTCGACTCAAATAACTGATAAACATCACTTAATTGGGTTTCTAACGCCTCTAGCTCGACCAGCAAAAGGTTCGAAGTAACTCCGTCGAGGCGCGCCATGTTTTATACCGAGGTTTCTACCTTGCAGTCTTGAAAGCCTTTTCGAGTTGGAGGCTGTGAGTTGAGGGCTTGAGCGGTTACTGTTCACCCGTGGCACTTGCTGATCGGTTTGTTGCGGGGGTCGTGGGGCTACGCCGATATGGGATGGTACCCAGGCCCCTCTGACAACAGGACTGAACCATGTTTGCCGGTCACCTTGCCCTTGTTTTTGCCGCCGCTTTTGCAGGTGCGGCCTTTTACATTAATTTCGCAGAGCACCCGGCCCGTCTCAGGCTTGATGACAGGAATTTGCTGAAGCAGTGGAAGCCCAGCTACTCGGCCGGTTATACGATGCAGGCGACACTGGCCGTGGCATCCGCAATGCTTGGCTTGATTACCGCTTGGATGACCCAAGATTGGCGTTGGATTGTCGGGGCGATGCTCATTTTCGCGAACTGGCCCTTCACGCTCATCGTTATCATGCCGACGAACCACAAGTTGAAGGCGATCGCTGAGAACGATGCGGGACCGCACTCGCGGGCCATGCTGGAGACTTGGGGGCAATTGCATGCCGTCCGCACGGCACTCGGCGTGGCGGCGACGTTGGCGTACCTGTGGGCTCTGGCGCTGTGACGCATTGGCCGTAACGTTCATCTGGCGCGTCGCAGGCCTGCATCTGACACGGACGTCAGCAGGTGTTGCCGAGCGGCGGCGGCGGTCGCATAAGGGCGGCCTCGCGCTTCGCGGACGTGGTGGAATGGTAGACACACGAGACTTAAAATCTCGAGTTCGAAAGAGCGTGCGGGTTCGAGTCCCGCCGTCCGCACCAGTTCAATCAGAGACTTAGCCAAACGCCCGTTGCGGCGGAGCAGGCTGCGACGGCGTTGAGCCCCTCTTCGCGACACGCCCTGGCGGGGCTGGTGGGGGCGGCCGGGCTGCGGAAGCGCGACCGCAATCGTGGAGTGACGAGGACAGGTACGGCCGATGACCAGAGGCCTGACAGCGAAAATCTTTGCCTACTGCGAGCGCGGGCTCGATCCGGCATTCTGGGCCGAGCCGCTCAATGCCGTCAGCAATGCCGGGTTTCTTGTCGCCGCAGCCGTCGCCGCTGTGGCGATGATGCGAACGCGGGCAGCTGGACAGCCGCGATGGTCAGAATGGGCGCTGATCGGCCTTGTCGGGGTGATCGCGACCGGCAGCTTCCTGTTCCACACGCTGGCGACGCGGTGGGCGGCGATCGCCGATGGCGCGCCTATCGCCATTTTTATGCTGGCTTACACCGGTTATGCGTTGCGACGGTTTCTCGGGCTGTCGCGGTGGGCGGCCGTGGCCGGTCTTGCCGTGTTCATCGGCGCCCTAGCAACCGCGTCGGCTGCACCTTGCCCGCTGGCTTTGCGCTCGCTGGTCAAGGGCGCGGGTTGCCTCAACGGGTCGCTCGGCTACGGCCCCGCGCTTTTAACGCTGGCCCTGGTCGCGGCGGCGGCGGCTGCAAGACGGCATCCGGCTGCGGGCTATCTCATCGCCGCGAGCGCTGCATTCGCGGTGTCTCTCGTGATGCGATCGCTCGACCAGGAGGTGTGCGGCGCGACGGTGGTGTGGGGTCAGACCCGTGGCACGCACGCGCTGTGGCATCTGCTCAACGCCGTCACGCTCGGACTTCTGCTGTTGGCGGCGGTTCGCCATGGCGACGTGGCCGGGACCAGCTCGCGCAGATCGCTGGATTTGTGATCGGCTCGTGTCGTAGTGTCGGGCAGGTCATCGTGGCAGGCTCGCCGTAGTGGCAGGCTCGTCCTGGTGTCGGGCGCGACCAATCCGGAACAGATATGCTCCTCCTCATCGATAACTATGACAGCTTCACCTACAATCTCGTCCACTACATCGGCGAGTTGGGGGTTGGCTGTGTCGTGCACCGTAACGATACGCTGTCGACGGCGGATGCCATCGCGTTGAAGCCCAAGGCGATCGTGCTGTCGCCGGGTCCGTGCACGCCCAACGAGGCCGGTATCTGCCTCGACCTGATCGCCAAGGCTGGCGCGGCGATCCCGCTGCTTGGCGTATGCCTCGGCCATCAGTCGATCGGGCAAGCTTACGGCGGTAAGGTGATCCGCGCGCCGGCCCCGATGCATGGCAAAATCTCGACGATCCGACACAGCGACACGCGCGGCGTGTTCAAGGGCCTGCCCGAGCGGTTTTCGGTGACGCGCTACCATTCGTTGATCGTCGAGCGGTCGTCGCTACCGTCGTGCCTCGAAATCACGGCTGAGACGGATGATGGGCTGATCATGGGCCTGCATCACAAGACGCATCCCGTTTATGGCGTGCAGTTCCACCCCGAGAGCATCGCGTCGGAACAGGGCCACGCGCTGCTGGCGAACTTCCTCGAACTTGCGGGCTTCGAGCCCAAGCGGAAAACCGTCGCGCCGCCAATCGGCGCGCGCAAGATGGCGACGGCCTAACGCGCCATGTCAAATGTGGCCATGTCCGACGATCCCAAGACCATCCTGCGAGAGATCGCCCACGGCGCGCGCTTCGAGGCGGCGAGGTTCGAGGCGGCCCTCGACGCCATGTCGACCGAGGCAGCGACATTGGCGCAGAAGGCGGCGTTTCTGTCGTTGCTGCGCGGGCGCGGCGAGACGGTCGACGAGATCACCGGCGCGGCGCGATTGCTGCGCTCGCGGATGCTGCGGGTCGAAGTGCCTGCGGGCGCCATCGACATTGTCGGCACGGGCGGGGATGGCCACGGCACGTACAATATCTCGACCGCTGCAGCGTTTGTGGTAGCAGGCGCTGGCGTGGCGGTGGCTAAGCACGGCAATCGCGCGGTGTCGTCGAAATCGGGGGCTTCCGACGTGCTCGCCGCGCTCGGCGTTGCCATCGACGCGCCGCCAGCCACGGTCTCGCGTGCCATCCGCGATGCTGGCGTCGGTTTTTTGTGGGCGCCGCTTTATCATCCGCTGATGAAGGTGTGGGCACCAGTGCGTGCTGAACTCGGCTTCCGCACGCTGTTCAACCTGCTCGGCCCGATCTGCAATCCCGCTGGCGTCGACCGTCAGGTGGTCGGTGTGTTCGGCCGCGAGTGGGTCCGGCCCGTGGCAGAGACGCTATTGGCGCTCGGCAGCCGGCGCGCGCTCGTCGTGCACGGCAGCGACGGCATGGACGAGTTGACGACGACGGGGGCGAGTTTCGTCGCGGACGTCTGCGGCGGGGCAATCAGGGAGTATGAGATCGTGCCGGAGGACGCAGGCCTCCCACGCACGACGCTGGCCGATTTGACGGGCGGCGATGCGGCGCACAACGCGGCAGCACTGCGTGGGCTGCTGGACAACGCAGACGGCCCGTACCGCGACATCGTCGTGCTCAATTCCGCCGCTGCTTTGATGGTCGCGGGTAAAGCCGAGACGATTGCCGAGGGGGCGAGAATTGCAGCCCGTTCGATCGACAGCGGGGCTGCCAAAGCTGTGCTGGCTCAGCTGGTCGCGACAAGTACGGCGGCTGGTAGCGCGCCGGGCTGATCGGTGCCGCGCGCGTGTGCCGGGCCGATCACTCGGCGGCCGCGGCGCCTCGGGAAATCGTTTTGAATGCGGCGAGCGCGTCGTTGCGGGCCACCTTGTGGTCGACGATCGGCTTTGGGTAGGACTTGCCGAGCGTGACCCCGGCCGCAGCGAGCACCATCGGCGGCGCGGTCCAGGGCTCGTGGATGTGGGCGGTTGGCAACTTGGCCAATTCTGGCACCCAAAAACGGACGTAGGCGCCATCGGGATCGAACTTCTGGCCCTGGGACACCGGGTTGAAGATGCGGAAATAGGGCGCGGCGTCGGCGCCGCAGCCTGCCACCCATTGCCAGCTTGCGGCGTTGCTGGCGAGATCGGCATCGACTAGCATGTCCCAGAACCAAGCTTCGCCGACCTGCCACGGCAGCAGCAAGTCCTTGACGAGAAACGATGCCGTGATCATGCGCACGCGGTTGTGCATCCAGCCGGTGTGCCAGAGTTCGCGCATGCCGGCGTCCACGATCGGGTACCCGGTTTGCCCGTGCTGCCAAGCCCGGAGCCCTGCCGCATTTTCGCGCCACGGGAACGCGGCGAACTCTGGTTTGAACGGCGCGTCGGGTAGCGTTGGCCAATGGACCAGCAGGTGGACGGCGAAATCGCGCCAGACGAGTTCCTTGAGGAACGTCTCGAGCCCTTTGTCGGCCTTGACGCCTTTGCTGGCGAACCGGTCGGCGGCCGCTCGCGCATGGTGCCAGCACGTCGCGACGCTGATCTCCCCATGATGGATGTGCGGCGATAACCGCGAGGTGCCGGGAAGGTCGGGCCGGTTGCGCTGTTCGTCATAATCGGCAAGTGCCGAGCCAAGGAAGGCATCCAGCCGCGCGGAGGCACCAGCTTCACCCGGTGTCCAAGCTGCGGCCATGCCACCCGACCAGTCGGGCTTCGTGGGGAGTAGCGCCCACGATGCGAGGTCGTCCGACTTCGGACATGCGGCTGGCGGTTTCAGTGCCTTGGGCGCGGGCAAAGGTGTCGGCGGCGGCTCCGACGCTATCAGCGCGCGCCAGAACGGCGTGTAGACCTTGAACGGCTGACCCGCCTTGGTCCGCAGGGCGTCGGGCCGCTTGAGCGTCGCGCCCGCCAGCCGCCGCAGCGTTACGCCGTCGGCCTTCAAGGCGTCGTGGACGCGGGTTTCGAGCGCGGTTGCCCACGGCTCATAGGCGGCGGTGGTCACGACTTCGCCAGCGCCGGTTTCTTTCGCCAGCGCGCGGAGCACATCGACCGAGGCTCCACGCCGCAGCACGAGCCTGCTGCCGATCGCGTCCACGTCGCGGATCAGCGCGGCAAGGCTTTCATGCAGCCACCACTTCGATGCGCCACCGAGGCCCCAGTTGCCTGTTGCCCCCGAACGGGAGGACGCTTCGTCCAGTACATAGCACGGCACGACCGGCGCACCGCTTTCCGCCGCCGCCGTCAACGGGCGGTGATCGGCAAGGCGAAGGTCCTGGCGGAGCCAGACGATGACCGGTTTCATGGTGTGCGACCGCCTTATGACGCGGTGGGAAGGAACATCGCCAACGAAGGCATACGGCCGACAGATCAGAGCACGTTCAGGCCGACGCGGTCAGTTGCCGAATAAGAGGTCGAAGATCGTCTTCGGTTTTTGCTGGCGTGGCGGATCGCGCCGCACGGCGGTTGTTTTTGGTCTTTCGGTCGCGGCCGCCGCTTCGTCGAGTGGGGTCACGTCCGCGCCGCCGGGTGTTTTGATGCCACCGGCCGTCTGGGTAATCCCAGAGGCAGGGCGTAAGACGAACTCGTCGGTGATGCCGTCGACGCTTGCCACGATCACCTTGCCGTCGTCCCAGGTCCACGTCGCCGACTTCGAGCCGAGCTGGTGGGGTTCGACAGCCACCACCGAACGTGTGGCGATATCGACGATCGCGGTCATGGCGACGGGTTGTGGCCCGGACTTGAGCGGGACCGTCCCGCCCTCGAAACGCAAAACGCCGATGCCCCTGAACGGAGCTTTGCGAACCTCCCAGTCGAGCAGCTTCGGCTGTCCGCTGCCGGGAGATTCGAGCGGCACGCGCAAGGCGGACTGGTCGACGCTGACGGCAAAGTACTCGTTGCCGCGTTGGATGAGGTTCCAGCCTTGGATACCGCCGCCAGCCACCACGACTTCGTTGCTGTCTGTGAAATCTCCGCCGAGCCGCTTCAAGCTTTCGGCCGCGAGTGCGAATTCGGGATCGAGATCGACCGCGCGCCGCACATCGGGGATGGCGTCCTGGTTGCGCCCCTGGGCCTCGGCGATGACGCTGCGCGCCCACAGCGTCGCGGCCCGGTTGGGGTCGAGCTTCAGCGCCGTTTCGATGTCCTTCATGCCGACTTCGGTCTGGCCGACTTCGCTGTAGACGACACCGCGGTAGGCATAGCCGAGCGGGTTGCGCGGCTCGGTCTCGATGGCTTTGGCGAGATCGGCGAATGCGTCGTCGAAGGCTTCGAGATAGCCATGGGCGAGGCCGCGGCCAGCGTAGGCCGGGGCGAGCTTGGGGTCGATTTCGATGGCGCGCGCATAGTCGCGGACGGCGGAGGCGAAGTTGCGAACGCCGAGATAGGCGCCACCGCGCAACAAGTAGAGTTCGGTATTGCCGTTGTCGAAGGCGATGGCGCGGGAGAAGTCCTCGATTGCTTCGGCATACCGCTGGATCCGCAGCTTTGCCGTGGCGCGGCCGCGATAGGCGTTGGCGAAACGGGCGTCGGCGTTGGCGGCCCGGGTAAAATCACGGATGGCCGAATGCGGCCGGCCCATCGACAGCAACACGCGGCCGCGACCGGCCAGCGGTACGGCGCTCTGCGGGATCAGTTCGATCGCGCGCGTGTAGTCGCGCAAGGCGTCATCAGCCTGACCGAGCTTATCGAAGCTGGCGGCGCGGTTGGCGTAGGCTGCTGAAAACCCTGGCGACAGCAAGACGGCTCTGTCGAAATCCCGGATCGCCTCCTTTGGCAGGCCGAGCGCCAGCAAGAGGTTGCCGCGATTGTTGTAGGTCGCGGCATGTTCCGGGAACAATTGGATCGAGCGGTTGAAATCATCGATGGCGAGCTTGGCTTGGCCGGAGCGGGCGTACGCTACGGCGCGGTCGTTCAGTATCGCGCCGCGGCGGTCGTTGGTCAGCCGCTGATCTTTCAGCGCTTCCGTATAAAGTGTGATGGCCTGTGCGGTGTTGCCGCGCAGCAGGTTGGCTGCTGCTTCGCCGGCCGCGTTCTGCGTTGCGTTCGGGGGTTCTGGTGCGGCGACAGCAGGCGCAGTGAGGCAGACGCTGAGGCACGCGCCAGCAAGCGCGGCGGCGCGCTGCACTGCCGGACGGCTTACAAGGCTGTATGCTGGCCCGTATGCAAGGCAGGCTATTGGTCGGGCGGCCAGATGCGCCGAGGTGGGATTTGTGGTCATCATCACACCTACGTTTAGCCTCTGATCCGCGCTACGGCTATCTCAGAGCAACATCTCATCGGAGTTCTCGATGAACCTGTGGTTTCGTCTGCTGTGGCTCGCCCTGACGGCCGCTTGGCGGCCCGCAATCGGCACTGAGACCGACGTCGGCCGACTCGAATTCCGTGTCGTGCCGAGCGATCTCGATTTGTCGCTGCACATGAACAATGGCCGTTATCTGACTATCATGGACCTCGGCCGCCTGGACTATCTCGCCCGTACCGGCTTGTGGCGCGCGGTTCGCCGCCACCGGTGGACGCCGATCGCGTCAGCGATCTCGATTCGATACCGGCGGGAATTGCGGCCGTTCGATCGTTACCGGCTCGAGACGCGCTTGGTCTATTGGGCGGAGGCCAGTGTCGTGATGGAACAGGTATTCGTGTTGCTGACCGGCCCTCACAAAGGGCAAGTCGCGGCACGAGCCATGTTCAAGGGCGGGATTTATTCACGCGGTGAGCGGTCGTTCATCGACATTGCGCGGCTGATGGCCGAAATCGGCGTGCGCGCGTCCAGCCCGGCGATGAGCCCTGAAGTCGAGGCTTTCCTCAAGGCCGACGGCGCGCTCAAGATCGGCGCGGCGCAATATACGCTGTCTGACGGTTAGTCGGCCGGTGGGCGAGCGGTGGGTCGCATTCGTGATTGCGGGGCGGCACCATGAGGGATAGACGGCGCGCTCACGTCTGACACCGACCTGGATGCCCTATCGAAATGCTTGCCGCATGCCCGCGCACGATCGACGTCATCACGACGCCCGGAGCGAGCGGTTACCGGCTGCTCGATAGCGGGGCTGGCCGCAAGCTCGAACGGTTCGGCGCAATCACGGTCGACCGGCCCGAACCTCAGGCACTTTGGCAACGGCGGCTGCCGGATAAAACGTGGGCCGAGGCTCATGCGGTGTTTTCAGCATCCGGCGAGGACGACGAAAAGGGCAAATGGCGGATCGACAGGCCGGTCCCCGACGAATGGCCGGTGGCGCTCGACCCCGGCCGCCCGGTGACGATGGGCTGCCGATTGTCAGGGTTGTGGCACCTCGGGTTGTTTCCAGAACAGCGGCCGCACTGGCAGTTCATGCTCGATAGGGTGGCGGATGCGGCGACCAAATCTGCCGACGGCGCACCACCTCGGGTATTGAACCTGTTCGGCTACACCGGCGCGGCGTCGTTGCTCGCTGCCACTGCTGGCGCCGAGGTGACCCACGTTGATGCTTCGAAAAAAGCCGTCGCTTGGGGCCGCGACAACCAGGGTCTTTCGCGCATGGGCGAGGCGAAAATCCGCTGGCTCGTCGATGACGCGATGAAGTTTACCGCGCGCGAGGTCCGCCGCGGCAAGACCTATGACGTCGTGCTACTCGATCCGCCGAAGTTCGGCCGTGGCCCGGATGGCGAGGTGTTCGACCTCTATCGTCACGTCGGGCCATTGGTCGAGGACTGCGTCCGCCTGCTGGCGCCTGGGCCGTCGGCGATGGTGCTCACGGTTTATGCCATCCGCGCGTCGGCCTTGGCGTTCGCCGGACTTGTTGCCGAAGCGCTGGCCGACCGGCCAGGACGGTTGAGCGCGGGCGAGCTCGCCCTAGAGGAGGAGGGCAGCGGGCGCCTGCTGCCGACGTCGCTCTATGTCCGCTGGACCGGCGAGGCTTTGCCGTGAGCGACGACACGCCACCGCGAGATGGTTCGCGCCACCTGGCGCCACGCGCCATCACCAGTTTGACCAACGACAGCATCAAGGCCATCCGGGCGCTCGACATGCGCAAGGCGCGCAAGGAGACCGGCCTGTTCGTCGCCGAGGGGACGTCAATACTGATCAGCGCCCGCGAGTTTGGCTTTCGCCCCGAGACGCTGGTGTATCTGGCCGGCAGCGCTGGCAGCGGCGTGCAGAAAGGCCTTGTCGACGGGACGCTATCGGCGGGCGGTGCGTGTCTCGAGGTCAGCCAAGCGGTGCTCGAGAAACTGTCGGGTAAGGACAATCCGCAGACCATGCTTGGCGTTTTCCGCCAGATGTGGCGGGACGTCCCTGATCCGGCGCGACTGGGGCGAGCCGACGTGTGGATTGCGCTCGAAGATATCCGCGACCCGGGCAACCTCGGGACGATCATCCGGACCGCCGATGCGTTCGGGGCGGCTGGCATCATCCTCGTCGGCTCGTGCGCCGATCCGTATTCGCGCGAGGCGATCCGGGCGACGATGGGGTCGATCTTCGCCGTTCCGCTCGTCAAGATGGCAACCGACGCGTTTGTGGATTTGAGCCAGCGTTGGCCGGGCGACATCGTCGGCACGCACCTCGATGCGCGGGAAGATGTTCGCGCGGCGGTGTTCTCAGGGCCGGTGATGATCGTGATGGGTAGCGAGGGACCGGGCCTGTCACAGGAACTGACGGCGGCCTGCCGGCGGCTGGTCAAGATTCCGATGGCCGGTCGGCTCGACAGCCTCAACCTTGCGATCGCCACGGCCATCACGCTATTCGAGGTCCGGCGGCCCCAGCTGAAACTTTGACCGTGCCACGAAACCGCAATGCGCATCGAATACCACCGCACGCTGATCGCCGACCACGTCCGCAACGCGGCGTTCCATGCCGCGCTTGCCGCACACATTATTCCTGGCGAGACGGTCGTTGCCGACATCGGCACGGGCACCGGACTGCTCGGCATGATGGCGGCACGGCTCGGGGCAAAACGCGTCTACATGTATGAGACGGCCGCCGTTGGGGCGGTAGCCGAACGCGCTGTCAAAGCCAACAAACTCGGCCGCGTGTGCGAAGTCATCGCCTGTCATTCGACAGATATGATCGACCCGCCGAAGGCCGACGTGGTCGTGTCCGAAACGCTGGGCAATTACGCGTTTGAAGAAAATATCATATCGACGCTGACCGATGCCGCCCAGCGCCACTTGAAGCCAGGTGGCGTGATGATCCCATCGGGCGTCCGTCAGTTCGCGGCACCTGTCGTGTCGGGCCGTTTCCACCGCGAGCTTTCGGTTTGGGCGGACGCTGGCCCGAAGCTTGGTGTGGCGATCGACCTTGGCGAAGCGCAGCACCTGACTTTCAACAATGCCTACGTCCGCTTGATGGACGCGGGCGACCTGTTCGACGGGCTGGCGTCCGCCCGCGCGTGGGACGAGGTTGACTTTGCCAAACGTCCGGCGACGTCGCGCAAGGCCGACATCGCTTGGAGGCTCGACCGTCCCGTCACGATCGATGGGTTTGCCTACTGGTGGACGGCGACGCTGGCGCCGCAGATCGTTTTGTCGACCGCTCCGGATGCGCCTCGCACCCACTGGGAGCAGCTTTATTTCCCGACCGCTGCGCCAATTACCGTGGCCGCTGGCGACGAGGTCCGGTTGACGGTGCGCACGAAGTCGTCGGAGGAAGCTGGGACCCACCTGGCGTGGACGGCGGCGCACTTCGGTGCGAAGGGCGACCAAATTTCGCGCCAATCGCACGACCTCGACAAGGGATATTTGCCTTGAGCCTGTTTTCAGAAGCGACTGACTGCTAATCCTCTAAGGCAAGTCCGCGAAGTTCCAAATCAGCACTTCCAACAGGGTGATCGATTTCATATATATTTCTGGTCAGCCTGACCATAAAAGGACGGCCACTTGCCATCACCAGTTGTGAAGCCAACAAAAAAGCCGCTTGGCGCGGGCCGTTGGCGGTTACAGGATGCGAAAGCTCAATTCAGCGAACTCGTGCGGCGTGCCCGTGAAACAGGGCCGCAGCGCGTAACCGTTCATGGCCGGGACGCCGTCGTCGTCGTTGCCGCCGACGAATGGGACCGCCTCAGTAACCCCGTATCGGGTCGCGACATCGTCAACGCCTTGGCAAACTCGCCGTTGCGCGACGTTCCGATCGAACGGCTATCCGTCAAATCGCCGTTTCGGGATGTGAAGCTTTGAGGGGCTGGCTGATCGACACAAACGTGGTGTCGGAGCTACGGCGAGCGAGACCGGCCCAGCGCGTGCGCGCGTTCGTTGCGGGCCAACCCGGCGATGTCCTTTTCACGAGCGATGTGACCTTCGCCGAAGTCCGTTTCGGCATCGAACAAGTGGCAGATCCTGCGCGCCGTGCCGACTTAGTTCAGTGGCTCGATCGAACTTTACGCCCTTTGTTTGCCGGTCGGGTGTTGCCTGTGACCGAAGATGTGCTGCTGCGCTGGCGCCTCATGCTGGAAGCGGGCCGCAAATCGGGCCACACATTTTCTGAGCCCGATTTGCTGATTGCAGCGCTGGCCGCGCTTGCAAACCTTATCGTCGTCAGCCGTGATACGAGCGAGTTCGTTGCTGCGGGCCTGCCCGTCTTCGATCCTTGGGAATGGAAACTCTATACCGGAGACCGCGAACAGATCGTCCCAGACGCAGACGGACCCGAAGCTTTGACCACGGCGACGGCAATGATCGCCAGCTGATCGACGGTACGAGGACCAGTTCCAACAGCATGATGGCACCTCGACGGGTGCGACGATCTTGCATGCGCGCTGATGTCAAGGCATAATATCTCTTATCGAGCCTGCGTTGGCCTGCCCTCCATACAGTGGACGGTCCGATCACCCTGCGATCACTGCCCTGATGAAGACGTCTGCGCGCTTCGATACGGCCGGGCTGCACGTCGTTTCTGGAGGCACTCGGTATGTCGAGCAGCGGCACGGTGAAGTGGTTCAACGGCATCAAGGGTTACGGGTTTATTCAGCCCGACGAGGGCGGCACCTACGTCTTTGTCCACATTTCTGCCGTAGAGCGCGCGGGGTTGAAATCGCTCCGTGAAGGCAAAAGCTCGGCTATGAACTCGAACAGGGCCGCAACGGCAAATATGCAGCCGTCAACCTCCGCCCGATGTAGCAGCCGACACCGGTAAGCCCTTGTGGGGCAACGTCTGTGGCACGCGGCGGGGAGCGCTGACGGGCTTTTCGGGCGCGTCTGATGACGCCGCGCACGGCGGCGACTGCGACCGCTTTAGCTTTGCCGGAACAAAGGTTCCAAGCTCGCCGTTTCCGCGATGACGTGTCGCGAAAGCTTCGGATAGCTTGACGCACGTTGCAAGACGGCGCAGGACATTCATGGACAACGGACGCCTCGCGGCGGGCCGTGCAACGCGTATTTGTTACGGGGGGCAGACTATCTGCTCCCCGGTTTGGTTTTTGGATTCGGACAACTGAGGGATAAATGGCGAAAGAGGAAATGCTCGAGTTCGAGGGTGTGGTCGAGGAAGTCCTGCCGGACGCCCGCTGCCGCGTCAAACTCGACAACGGGCACGAGGTCATCGCCTACACGTCCGGCCGCATGAAAAAGAACCGTATTCGTATTCTTGCCGGCGACCGTGTCACGATCGAGATGACGCCCTACGACCTGACCAAGGGACGCATCAACTTCCGGCATAAGGATGCTCGTGGCGGCCCAGGCGGCGGCGGACCAACCGGCCCTGGTGGCGGCGCGCCGGGTGGCACGCGGCCACGGCGCTGACGCCCCTCTGATTTTGGCAGGGTCTCTAGAAGCGCTGATATCTGCGATGGCCAACGGCTTTGGCCATTGCTACTCGGCGGCGTCGAGCATCTGGTCTGCGGCGCTGTCGTAACGCGACGTATCGGTGGCGAGCATGCCAAGAGCATGCAGGTAAACTTCGAGGATGCTTTCCTCTTCCTGGCGCTCGTTTTTGCTCTTTTTGCGCAGTTGGATGATTTTGCGCAGCACCTTGACATCGAAGCCGACGCCCTTGGCTTCGATGTACTTGTCGCGGATATCGTCGGCGAGCGCCTTCTTCTCCTGCTCCAGCCGCTCGATCTGCTCGACGAGCTGGCGGAGCTGGGCTTGGGCGGCCCCTTGTAGCGTGGACATGGCGTAACCTTCGTTCGTGTGGAACCGCGACGGTATGGACACGGACCAGCGGCGGCAAGCGCGCGGCTCGTGTCATCCATAGCTTTGTCACCGCGCCGGACAAGACTGCAAAGACGCTTGACAGAGCGGGCCCGGTCGCGAATTGCGGACTGTGATTCCAATGACATTTCCGGCGACAGGGACTGGTGCCATGAGCGCAGCCGAAGATCGAAGCCGACTGATCGCCATCATCGCGGCGCGATCATTCTCGAGCGGGCCAGAGATGAAACTGGCGTCGGGCCGCACCTCGAACATCTATTTCAACATGAAGCCGACGATGCTCCACCCGGAGGGGGCGTATCTGATCGGCGCACTCTTGCTCGACGCGATCGCGGCCGACGCGCCGGATCTGGTGGGCGGCCTCGAGATGGGCGCGGTGCCGATCGCGACGGCGGTCGCCGCCGTCAGCCATGCCAAAGCAACACCGGTGGCCGCCTTCTTCGTTCGCAAGCAGGCCAAGGAACACGGTACGCAGAGCCTCATCGAGGGGCTTGCCAAACAGGACACGATCGCCGGTAAGCGGGTCGTCATCGTCGAGGACGTGACGACGACGGGCGGGTCGGCGCTGAAAGCCGTCGCGGCGGTGCAGGCGGCGGGTGCCATTGTCGTCCGGGTGGCGACGGTCGTCGACCGTCAGGAGGGCGCAGCTGAAGCTTTCGCGGCCGCGGGCATGCCTTTCACCGCGCTACTGACGGCAGCCGACTTTCGCTGATCGATCGCTTATTCGTTTTGGGCGTGTTGGCTGAGCACATCGCGTCATAGACTTGCCATCGTGGCTGGGACATCGTCTGTTGGGATGCCCAATCCTCGAAAGTTGCCGCGATGGCCGCACGCGACCAGTTGATGATCGAGATCACGCCACAGGTCCTGCTCAAGGCCTATGCTTGCGGCATCTTCCCCATGGCAGAAAGCGCCGACGACCCGGCGCTATACTGGATCGAGCCGCAGCACCGAGGGGTGATGCCGCTCGACGCCGTGACGGTGCCTGGACGACTTGCCCGCACCATCCGCAACACGCCGTATGTCGTTCGGATCGATACGGATTTCCCCGGCACGATCGATGGCTGCGCGGCGGCGCGGCCCGGACGGCAAAGCACCTGGATCAATTCCCGCATCCGCGCGCTCTATGGCGAACTGTTCGACCTTGGCCATTGCCACACGGTCGAAGTCTGGGATGGCGAGCGGATGGTTGGCGGGCTCTATGGTGTGGCGCTCAAAGGCGCGTTTTTTGGCGAGAGCATGTTCTCGATCGAGCGCGACGCCAGCAAGATCGCGCTTATCCACCTTGTCGCGCGGCTGATCCACGGCGGGTTCAACTTGCTCGATACGCAATTTGTGACGCAGCACCTTCGACAGTTCGGCGCGATGGAGATCGGCCGACCGGCGTTCCACAAGCGTCTCGAAAAGGCCCTTGCGGTGGAGGGCAGCTTCTTCGCGCTGCCGCCCGACGTCTCGCCGGAGCAAGTCGTCGAGATCGTAACGACCGCCTGTGTGCACAAGCCGACACCGGCGAAGCCCGGCACGACGCCGGGAATTCCTGCGGTGAGCAAGCGGAAGAGCTGAGCTTTGCCGCGCGCGAACCGGCTCAGAAGTCGAGGTCTTTGGCGAAGGCCGCCTTGTCCTGGATGAAGCGGAAGCGGGCTTCAGGTTTTGAGCCCATCAGCGCGTTTACAGTTTCCGTCAGCATCGTGCGCTCGCCCTCGCCGTCGCCGATCTCGACTTTCAGCAGCTGGCGTTTGCGGCGGTCCATCGTGGTCTCTTTGAGATTGCTCGCATCCATCTCGCCGAGGCCCTTGAACCGCGTGATCTCGACCTTTTGTGTGCCCTTGAATTCGCTGGCGAGCAGCGCGTCGCGCTGGCGTTCATCGCGCGCGTACACGGATTTCGCACCCTGGCGGAGACGGTAGAGCGGGGGAACGGCGAGGAACAGATGCCCGTTCTGGATCAGCTCGGGCATTTCCTGGAAGAAGAACGTGATCAGGAGCGACGCGATGTGGGCGCCGTCGACGTCGGCGTCGGTCATCAGGATCACCCGCTCGTAGCGCAGGTCGTCGTCTTTGTAGCGGGCACCGGTGCCGACGCCGAGCGCCAGCAGCAGGTTCGATAACGCCTCGTTCTGCGCGAGTTTCGCCGACGTCGCGTTGGCGACGTTCAGGACTTTGCCGCGCAAGGGGTAAATCGCCTGGGTCTCGCGGTCTCGTGCACTTTTGGCCGAGCCGCCGGCGCTGTCGCCTTCGACGATGAAGATCTCAGTGCCGGCCGCCGACTGGATCGTGCAATCGGCGAGCTTGCCCGGCAGGCGCAACTTGCGGGTGGCGGACTGGCGCTGGACTTCCTTGTCCTTGCGCCGCTTCAGCCGTTCTTCCGCCTGCTCGATCGACCATTCGAGGAGCTTGGTCGCCTGTTGCGGGCTATCGGCGAGCCAATGATCGAAGGCATCGCGGAGCGCCGTTTCGACGATTTTTGTCGCGTCCGACGTGGCGAGCTTGTCCTTGGTCTGGCCCTGAAACGCCGCGCCGCGAATGAACACCGACAACATCGAGGCGGCCGTGCCCATCACGTCGTCGGCGGTGATTTGGGCGGCTTTCTTGTTGTTGACGAGGTCGCCGTACGCGCGCAGCCCCTTGTAGAGCGCTTGGCGCAGGCCGTTCTCGTGGGTGCCGCCTTCGGGCGTCGGGATCGTGTTGCAATAGGACGTCGAGAAGCCGTCCTCGTTGGTGATCCAGGCAATTGCCCACTCGACGGCGCCGTGTCCATCGGCTGGTGAAACCTTGCCGGCGAACAGATCTTTCGTGACCATGCTATCGAGGTCGATGCGGGCCGACAGCGCTTCCTTGAGGCCGCCTGGAAAATGGAACACGGCCTTCTCGGGCACTGTTTCGGTCGTGAGGCCGGCGTCGCAGAACCAGCGGATTTCGACGCCGCCGTAAAGGTAGGCCTTGGAGCGGGCCATGCGCATCAGCCGCTCGGGCGAGAACTTCGCGCCCTTGCCGAAAATCTGATCGTCGGGCCGGAAGCGGACGACCGTGCCGCGCCGATTCATCACCGGGCCGAGGCTTTCGAGTTTATCGGCAACGTGTCCGCGCGAAAACGCCATGCGATAGAGCTGCTGGCCGCGGGCGACCTCGACCTCGCAGCGTTCGGAGAGGGCGTTGACGACCGACACACCGACGCCGTGCAGGCCGCCCGACGTGTTGTAGTTCTTGGCGTCGAATTTGCCGCCAGAGTGCAGCGTGGTCATGATGACTTCGAGGGCGGACTTGTTCTTGAATTTCGGGTGCGCGTCGACCGGAATGCCGCGACCGTTGTCGGCGACCGACAGGAAGCCATCGCCGCCGACCCGGACTTCGATCCAGGTGGCGTGGCCAGCGACCGCCTCGTCCATGGCATTGTCGAGGACCTCGGCGAACAGGTGGTGCAGCGCCTTCTCGTCGGTGCCGCCAATGTACATGCCAGGGTGACGGCGGACGGGCTCAAGGCCTTCCAGCACGTCGATGTTGGCGGCGGTGTAGCTGTCGGAGGCGTCGGCTGGACGCTTGGTGCTGGACCGGGCCGACGCGGATTTATCGCTCATGGATGTGCCGGATAGGGGTGGGGTCAGGTCGCCGAACAGGGATGGTTCGGGCATGGGTTTGGCGGCGGGTTTGGCCATGAGGAGGCGTCTCCGAAGTGCTGGATACGCATGTCACGGTGCGTGGGGCCGTTTGCAAACGCTATGGCACCAGAATCGTCGAGGGTTCGAACATCGTCACGCGTTGCGAGGTGGCACGAAGGGGCGGACGTTGGCAAGCGCGTGCGGGCAACGGTTTTGACGGGTTCGCCTGCGCGATGTTCGCATGAGCCGGGGCGGTGGCGGCGACTCAAGCCGCCAGCACGCCCGTCAGCTGGTGTGGGCTGGAGCCGGTGATTTCCACAGGCACGATGCGGCCGATTTCGGCTGCACCCGCCGGCGCTGTCACGACCTGAAGGTAGGGCGACCGGCCCATCAACTGGCCATCGCGACGACCTTGACGCTCGAACAGGACGGGCACGGTCCGTCCGATCAGTCCGGCGTTGAAGGCACCGGCCTGGGCGTTGAGCAGGCCTTGCAGGCGCGTCAAGCGCTCGCTGGCGACCTCGTCCGGGATCGCGCCATCGAGGGACGCTGCTGGCGTACCTGGCCGCGGCGAATACTTGAACGAGAACGCCATGGCGAACCGCGTCTCCTCGACGAGGTCGAGCGTGCGGCGGAACTCGGCCTCGGTCTCGCCGGGGAAGCCGACGATGATGTCGGTCGACAACGCGATATCGGGGCGGGCTGCGCGAATGCGCTGCACGAGCGAGCGGTAATGGTCGGCTGTGTGCTTGCGATTCATGGCGGCGAGGATGCGATCGGCGCCCGACTGGACCGGCAAATGCAGGAACGGCATCAGTTTGGGCTGGTCGCGGTGGGCGGCGATCAGGTCGTCCGACATGTCGCGTGGGTGGCTGGTCGTATAGCGTAGCCGCTCCAAGCCGTCGATTTCCGCAATGGCATCGAGCAGGCGGGCGAGCGAGGCTGGTGCGCCATCGAGCCCGGCGCCGTGGTAGCCATTGACGTTCTGGCCGAGCAGCGTGATCTCGACGACGCCACGGGCGACGAGGCGCCGGGCCTCGGTGACGATGTCGGCAACGCTGCGCGAATACTCGGCGCCCCGCGTGTAGGGGACGACGCAGAACGTGCAGAACTTATCGCAACCTTCCTGCACGGTCAGAAACGCGGTCTTTGTCGTGGCGTGCGTGCTGCCGGGCAGCGGCTGCTCCCGCGCGGTCAGCGTTCGCGCGGGAAGCAAGCGAAACTTGTCGTCCTCGGGGAACGAGGTCTCGACGAAGCGGGCTGGGAAATGGGCCGAGCGGTTCGAGCTGGCCGCGACGAGGTCTGGGAGCTGGTGATAGCTCTGGGGGCCGACGACGATGTCGACGGCGGGCTGGCGGCGCATGATTTCTTCGCCCTCGGCCTGGGCAACGCAACCGGCCACCGCGATCACGGTCCGCTCGCCGCGGGCGGCGCGTTCGGTCTTGATCTCACGCATCCGGCCGAGGTCGGAATAGACCTTCTCAACGGCCTTGTCGCGAATGTGGCAGGTGTTGAGGATGATCAGATCGGCAGCGTCGGGCGTGTCGACTTCGCGGTACCCGCCACCACCGGCAGCCGCCAGCGCTTCGCTCATGCGCTCGCTATCGTAGACGTTCATCTGGCAACCGAACGTCTTCACAAAGACCGTCTTGGAGGCCATGACGTCATCTCCGCCCATTTAATCGATCCGTTGGTGCCGATCGGCCGATGCCGATCCGCAGGTATCGCGTGTGACAGTCTCACGACAGTGTGGATGGCGGGTATCTGAAATCGCAAAATATCGACGCAGTTGCCAGACCAGCGTCGCGATCACGCCGTTTCAGTAGCTTAGCGCCTCCCTGTCATACCGCAATGCACAATACGGGCACAACGGTTTCAAACGTGGTCGCCGCCGTTTGCGCCAGGCGTGCCTCTCAGGGCTGCGACCACACCAGCGCGCACTTCTGTTTCAGCGTGTCTGGCCAATGCTTTACGGTCGGCGAACTGCGAAATCGGGCGGGGTGGGCCGACCGTGATGGTTGCCTCGAGCGAGCCCGCACACAGTAACGACCAAGCGCTTTCACCGATCCCGATGTCGCCAAGATAGCCTAATCCGCGACGATCCGCCCAGGTCATGGGGATGCCATTGCGGCGTGTGTAGGCGATCGACAGTGTCTGGACGACGATATCGTCCGCCAACGACAGCTGATCGCCGTTGCTCGCCCCAGCCGTGATGGCGCCAAATAGCGATGAGCGGAACGGCAACACGCGATTGCCGTCACTGGTGGTGCCTTCGGCAAACAACACGATGGCATCGCCCTGGCGCAGACGGCTGGCGATCTCACCGGCCGTATTGCCGACCGAGGTGCGCCGCTCGCGGTCGACGAACACCGTCCGCTGCAAGCGCGCCAGCGTGCCGGCGAACGGCCAGTTTGCGACTTCTTTTTTGGCGACAAATGATACGGGTGCGACAGCAGACAGCACCATGATGTCGAGCCACGTCACGTGGTTTGACGCCAACAGCACCGGGCGATCGGTCACGACCTTGCCCAACACCTTGATCTTGACGCCCGCTATTTGACACACCCTGCGGTGGTACCAATGCGGCAAACGCCGCGCGAGGCGCCGGTTGACCTTTAGCAGCGTCCACTGCACCGGCATCAGCGGCAACGTCAAGGCAACGAAGCCAGCACCGCGCAGCACGGCGCGCACCGGGCTCCGCGGTGGACGGGTATCTGCGATGTCGGTTGGAACGATTTGGCGCCGCATGGCACTTACTTAGTTGGCCTGCGTCCCGGCGGGAAGGCGGCGCAATCGCAGATCCGGTGGCAGATTTCCCGATTGCTGGTAAACGCTGCTGCGAAACAGCGTCGACGCGGCGCATCTAGGGGAGCACGACATGGTTTGGGGATCAGTTCCAAAGGCTGGCAGCCGCGTTGGCAGCGGCGGGCCAATTCGAGGTGCCGACGAGATCGATTTCCGCATCCACGGCCAGGAGATGCAGTTCGTCGAGATCGAGCTCGATCCTGGCGAGAGCGCCGTGGCCGAAGCCGGTGGCATGATGTTCAAAGACCCATCGGTCGAGATGAGCACGATCTTTGGCGACGGCTCCCAACAAGACAGCGGCTTCTTCGGCAAAATCGCGTCGGCGGGTCGGCGGCTGCTCACCGGCGAAAGCCTGTTCATGACGCAGTTTACCCACCAGGGCCAAGGCAAGGCGCACGTGGCGTTTGCTTCGCCGTATCCCGGCACGATCATCCCGTTCAAGTTGTCGGAGATGGGCGGGGCGATGATCTGCCAGAAGGACGCGTTCCTGTGCGCGGCCAAAGGCGTGTCGGTCGGGTTGCACTTTCAGCGCAAAATCATGACCGGTCTGTTCGGTGGCGAAGGCTTCATCATGCAGAAACTCGAGGGCGATGGGTTCGCGTTCGTCCACGTCGGCGGATGCGTGATCGAGCGAACGTTGAACCCGGGTGAGGAATTGCACATCGACACCGGTTGCGTCGCGGCTATGACCGCTGACGTGGATTTCGACATCGTGCGGGCTGGCAACGTCAAATCGATGATTTTCGGTGGTGAAGGCGTGTTCTTCGCCCAACTGCGCGGCCCTGGCACCGTTTGGATCCAGTCGTTGCCGTTCTCGCGGCTGGCTGGCCGGATCATCGCCAACGCGGGACCAATTGGTGGTGGCGGCGGCGGGACACTCTCGGGCGTGTTTGGCGGCGACGACAACTAAGCGGCAACGGCGCGAGGTTTCTGGCGCCAAGGTTTCAGGCGCCGGCTTTTTTACGCGCAGGGTTTCATGCGCCGGGTTTCACGCGCCGGGTTTCACGCGACTTTGCTGCTACGATGTGGACGGACGCGGTGGACGCCGCGCGCGTCCGCTGGCCCAACAACGGCGTCGACTTCGAGGCGGGCAAGCAAGTTGGCCGCCCAACCGGCGCTTACCTTCAGCGTCGACTGGAGATGTCCGATGCTTGCGCCACCGTCGCGGACAGCAACCGCAACGGCGCGATCGAAAAGCTCATCGGCCGAATTGGGCGGCGCATTGGACCCAGCCGCGTTAGATCCGGCTGCCGCGTGGACATGGTTGTGCATGCCATCGGCGACGTGATGCGCGCCGTCATGCGGATGGCCGCCGTAGCGGGCGGGGTCGGGATACGAACCGCCCGTATCGCGGGGCACGCCGGCAATCGCCCCGTTGGCCAAGGATTGGGATAATTGGCTCTGCGCCCCATTCTGAACCGGTGCAGATAGCTCGGCGACATAGGCCGGTGCCTCACGCTCCTTCAAGCTCATCGCCACGCTCGCGACTTCCTCGGCCGAAACGCTCGGACCATGTATGCGCACCGCATCCGTGTTGGCAGTTGAAAGCAAGCTATCGCCACCTGCGAGCAGATGCTCGGCGCCCTCGTCGCCAATGATGCCGCGGCTTTCGGCGCGGCCGGCGACTCTGTACGAGAGGCGGGCTGGCAGACTGTCGCGGATCGACGACGTCACGATGTCGGGCGTCGTGCGATCCGTCGCCACGATCAAATGGATGCCGGCGGCGCGGGCCGCTTTGGCGAGACGGGCGACCGACCCTTCGATCTCCCGGCCAGCGACCGCCATCAGGTCGGCCAGGTCCTCGATGACCACAACGATATAGGGCATCGGCGCGAGGTCGATATCTTGGGTTTCGAATCGGGCCTTGCCGGTGCGGTCGTCAAATCCGGTCTGGACTTTGCGCTGAAGCACCTCGCCACGCTTCGCGGCATTGCGAACGCGGTTGTTGAACAATTCGATATTTCGCACGCCGAGGAACGACATGCGCTTCATCCGCTCTTCCATCTCGCGGACGCACCAGGCCAGCGCCGTGATCGCCTTGTGCGGATCGGCGACGACAGGCGTCAACAAATGCGGAATGCCGTCATACACGGCGAGGTCGACGAGGCGCGGGTCGATCAGCACGAAGCGGCAGTCGTCGGGGCCGTGACGGTAGATCAGCGACAGGATCATGGCGTTAAGGCCGATTGCCCGGGCCGACGCCTCGCTGCCAGATACGAGCAAACCTGAAAGCTGGGTCAGGTCGGCGACGATTGGTGCGCCGCCCGCGCTCAGGCCGAGCGCGATCGGCAGCACATCGATCTCGCTGCGGTAGGCCTCGCTGTCGAGGCAATCGCGGAGAACGACCGGGGCGCGTTCGGCATTGGGCAATTCGATCGCGACGAGGCCGCGACGCTCGCTGACCCGCAACGCTGGTATGCGAAGATGGCTGGCGATGTCGCTGGCCAGCGCAATCACGCGGGAGAGCTTCGTGGGGCGGGCGATCTCGAATAAAAACGTCGTAACGACCGGGCCGGGCTCGATGTCACGGAGCGATCCGTCGATGCCGAACTCGGCGAGGGCATCGCCGATCAGGTGGCCATTGCCTCGATTGCGGCTGTGGGTATAGGCCGAAACGGTGCGAACGGCCGACGGCCGGGCGAGAAGGTTGAGCGTCGGGCGGCGCCAAGCGCTGGCCAAGGAATCGGGCGAAACGGTCGAGCGCAAGCTCGGGGCTCGGCTGGCGCGGGCGCCGAAGCCGAATGTGGATGACAGCACGGTCTGCAAAGCGCGCGGGGTGTTGATCGGCGGGGCGGCAACCGATTGGGACGGATCTCGCCGAACGAAACGGGCTGCCATTCCGCCCGTGGACGCCTCGGTCCAGGCGTCGAAATCGGGTTCGCGGCCGTCATCGTGATGATCGTGTTCGACGTGCGCTGTGAACGCATACGGGCCGAACTGCTGGCGGGTGCGCGACGATACATTTCCATTGGGCTGAACGGACGCGGCGGGCGCATGCAAGGGACCAGCGTCGAGCGGATCAAAGCGCGGCTCGATCGGCTCCAGCGGATCGGGACCCCAGCGCCGGGTATCGGTGTCGTGGACGCCTGCAGCAGGACGGGGGGCTGCAGCAGGACGGGGGGCAGCAGCAGAACGTGGGGCTGCGACCGGGGACATGAACTTCGGTTCGATCGGGTGCGATAGCGGAATAGCAGCCGAGGATTTACGGCGTCGGCGGGTCGGTACGCCGCACGCGATCAGGGTCAAGCCAAAGCCGACGAGGCCGCAAATGGCGGCTGCGGCCAGTTTTGCGACATCACCGAGGTGGGCGATCAGCGGCGCAGATGCCAGCGCGAGGAGTTGTTCGCCGGCAATTCCGCCAAGGCCGTGCGTCATCGGCCATCCAGGTACGGACCGCCACAATGCAGCAGCCGCGGCGAGGCCAGCGATGCCCGAAACATAAGCCGTGATTTGCGTAAGCGCGTTGCGTTGGTGTTCGCCACGGATCATCGCGATTGCCCAGAACATGGGAGCGAGCAGTCCGGCTAAGGCCACGACGCCCAGCGTCTGGTAGGCGAGGTCAGCGCCGAACGCGCCAAGGACGCCGACGAGGTTTCGTGCCGTGTCCAGCCCGGTTCGGGTAAAACTCGGGTCGGACGCTGACCACGAGATCAGTGCCGCCCAGGAGATGGCGATGGCAGCCAGCATCGCATAGCCGAGCGTTGCGTAGACCGTATCGGATAGTGAGTTGGCGAGCGCGGGCGTTAGGATCGGGGGATCCTGAGGGCCTGTTCCATGCGTCCCAGACGCCCGGGAGCTATGTCTCTCGCTTGAAAAGACCATACGCGAACGCAACCGGAATTATAATTGGCCGCGCAGGCGTGTCCGGGATCCCCGGCTAGAGTGCCACCATGCGCTGCAGCGCGTCCTCGATGACGGCTGGCTCGTGCACCAGGGCGACGCGAACGTAAGCGTCGCCGGGGTTGGTGCCGTCGTAAGCCGTCTGAGCGAGGAACCCGCCAGGGATCACCTTGACACCGGCTCGTTGCCACAAGGTTACCGCCGCGTTGATTCCACCACCGAATGTGCTCACGTCGAGCCACAGAAAGAACCCGCCGGCGGGTCGCCGATAGCCGAATTTGCCACCCGTCAGCACGCGGTCGCAGACGTCGAATTTCAAGTTGTAGGCGGCACGATTCATCGAAACGTGCTGCTCCTCCGCCCAAACGGCGGCGGACGCATGCTGTGTTGGACCCGGCATCTGCGGTGCGATCAGGTTGCGGATCTCGGCGAGGCTTTCGATGAACGCGCTGTCTCCGGCGACGAACCCGGAGCGAAGCCCCGGCAGGTTCGACCGCTTCGACAGCGAATTGAAAACAGCAAGATTGGCAAATCGCTGCGGGGTCGTGCTTGCGACTTCGAGGCCGCCCGGCGGCGGATCGCTGGAATAGATTTCCGAATAGCATTCGTCGAGAAACAGCATGAAATCGTGCGCCCGGGCGAGTTCGAGCGCGCGGGCGATGTAGCTTGCCGACGCAACGGCGCCTTGGGGGTTGGCTGGCGAGCACAGGTACAGCGCGATCGTTCGGTCGAGCAGCGCGGTATCGCTAGCAATCGCCTCAAGGTCGGGCAAATGGCCGGTCGCTGCCGTGGCATTCAGGAATACGGGCTCGGCATCGACGGTCAGCGCGGCGCCAAGATAGGCCTGATAATACGGGTTACACAGCAGTACGGCGGGTTTGATGTCCGCTGGCAGGATTTTGCGGCCGGCCGCCGGTAGAGACGCGGTGAACAGGCCCTCGCGCGAGCCGTTGGTGGCAATGATCTCAGTGGCCGGGTCGACGCCTTGAGCCGTCAGGCGATAGCGGCGGGCGAGAAAGTCAGCGATGGCGCCGCGCAGTTCGTCCGAACCTCGGATAGGCGGGTATTTGGCGTAGAGCGCTTCCGCCTCACGCAATTTGTCGACGATGAATGTCGGCATGGTTTCGCGCGGCTCGCCCAGCGTCAGGTCGATGGGCCGGGCGTGGCCAGGCGGAATGCCGTCTAGCAGGCGGCGCAGGCGGGTGAACGGCGAGACGATCGCCCCGGTCGCCATGCGGGCGAGGCCGTGGGCCCGGGGCGCGGGGCCGATGTGGGTCGAGGCTTGGTCGGCCTCGGGCGTGGAGAGATGGATCATCGCTTCGATGTAACGGGCCGCGCGCGCGCGGGAAAGCCGGTTTCGCGCCGGACTGTTGCGGCCGTGACCGTTGTATCAACCCTTCGGGGGCATCCGGCGGGGTTGCGCCAGGCCGGCACGTTGCGCGGTGGAACAATCCTACGGTGCAGCGGCTTTGCCTCTGATCAACTTTGCTGGTCATCCAAAGGAGGGGTCTCATGTCAAAGCACATCGAAATCGAGCCGTCGCCCGAACAGCGCCGGTCCTGGCGTGATTACACGACGCTGAACATCCTGACGGTATCGCTGCTGCTAGCAGTAGCGGCTGGTGTGCTGATGGCAGTCTATTGGGAGCGCCTGATGGCGTTCGTCCCGCGCTGACGGGCCAAAGTTAGTGCTTTGTTTCGACCGCGAAGTCGTGGCCTGGAATGCCGTCGTGACCGGGACCGTTGTCGGTGACGATGATCGTGCTGCCGGCCCAGACCAATTCGGACAAGCGCTCGACGACCTCGCCGGAAATCTCGATACGGTCGAGCGCACCCCTGGCCGTCTCTGCCCGCACAGCTTGCGGCGTCCGGCGCTCGCCGGGTTTGCCTGAAGATCGCACCGGCCGGTCTTCTACGGGCAGCGACACCGCCAACCAATTGAAGTCCGTTTGACCAGGGGCTGGGGCGGTTGCCACAAACACGTGATTGCCGATCGCCTCGCCGGGGTCGCGGATCGTCACCGGCATATCGAACACCGGGCGCATCGCTTGGCGAACGTAAACGCGACCGTTTTTGCGCGATATCAATATCGAGGCGATTTCCTGGCGGCGACCCATTTCGGTTATCCGCTTCTTGAGCCATTCGACGCGGGCGTCGGCGGTCTCGAAGGCGGCGCGTGCGATAGCGGCATCCGCGCGGGCCGTCGCATCGGCCATTCGGGCGGCCTCGGCCTCGGTCGAAGCATCGGCGTGTTCGGCTATCGCGTTGATCACATCACGATCGAACTGAGGCCGATCGAACTGAGGGCTATCGGCGACCGTCGCGAGCTTGGCAGCTGGCTGCGCGATGGGCGGCGAACTGTTGTCGGGCGGCGTCTCTGGGAGACCAAGATCGGTGAGCCAGGACTGCGCTTGCGCCAGCCGCTTTTCTGCCGTTCGAAGCTCCAACGCTGCTGCCTTGGCCCGTTTCAGGGCCGCCTCTTGCGCGGCTGCTGCTTGGGTTTCAGCGTCTTCAGCGGGCTTCAAGTCGGCCCTGGCTGCGGCGCGTTCGGCGGTCGCGTACGCGACCGGGTCGAGGCGCGGTTCGTTGTTGCTATCTCTGCCCAAAGTCGGCGCGCCGAGCCCGGCGGTTCGGATCGGCCGGCTCGCCTCGGCAACTGCTGCCGGCCAGTAACGAGCCTTTGGCAGCACGCGATGGCTGATCGTAACCGGTTCGATGTCGCCCGGCGCGATGACCACGCGGAACCCGGATCGCGTCATGCCGAACAATCGCTTTGCAAATGCACCGGGCAAGCGAATGCAGCCGTGCGAGGCGGGGTAGCCCGGCAGCTTGCCTTCGTGCAGCGCGATGCCGCCCCATGTCAGCCGCTGCATGAACGGCATCTCTGCGCCGCTGTAGAGATTGCTCTCGTGCCAGCGGTTCTTCTGGGTGACGCCGAACACGCCGGTCGGCGTTCTGTTGGCGGCCGTGCCGCTCGAAATTTTGCTGCGCTCGATCAAACCGCCGGCGCCGTAAAGCGAGAGACGCTGGTCGGCCAAAGACACCACCGCGAGAACAGGGGCTAGGCTTTGCGACGGTTCGCCGGTGAGACGGTTCGCTGGTGTGACCGATGTCGAAACGGATGTTGCTGGGGCCGCTGGTGCCACGACCGACACATCGGGCGTCGCACCTGTTGCTACGCCTGCAGCCGTCGCGGCCCGGCGCGGTACGGCTGCGAATTTTGGGGATGGCCGTGCGCGGTACACGCGCTCTGGTGGTCGTGGCGCCGGTCGCGCTCGCCGGTTGCTGGACCGCAGAAAGTCTTCCCAGAATTGAGCGTCGGCATGCGCGGGAGCCGATACCGTTGCGGTGCCACCGACAATCGCTGCGAGCGTAAAGCGGATCAGCCGGCGCTTGAGGACACAGGCTTCGCTCATCCAAAACCGAGGCAACATACGCGTCTCCCGGGGCTACAGCTCGGGCCGGGTCGTCGTGACACCGGGCAATACCACTGCCCAAACCGTAAACGGTTAGGAGAGGTGCACAACCTCCAATCGCTGCAACACCGATTACTGCCATATTCTAGATTGAGGTTGTGGCGGGTCGGCAACGGCCTGCTAGACGCGGCGGCCTGCGATCAGCCAATAGATGGCGCCGCCCAGCACGCCTGCGGTCGCGTAGACTTTCCACAAGACCATCGGGTCTTGCGCCCCGGCTTGCTGCAGTCCCATCGCGTAGGCTGCGGCGACGACGGCGAGGCCGCCTGCCACCATATAATAGAGCGTGAAGCGGATGCGGAACCACTCTGCAACGACGATCGCGGCCGAGACGAGCACTGCGGTGATCAGATAGGCCGGGTTGAACCCTACGGCGAGCAGGGCAAGCTGGGCCTCAATGCCACTTTTGCCGGCGAGAACCGGGACTTTCCACTGGTCGATACCAACGCGGGTCCCGACCGCGATGGCTGCCGCTACGCCACATGCGAGGCCAACGGCAATCAACGGTACACGCTCGCTGAGCGGTGGCGAGGCGGCCACATCGACCGCGGATTTCGGCTTGCGTGCCATCAGGTGTCAGGGTCCCCGTTGTCGGTTCCGCCAGGTACTCCATCGGCCATGCCCTTGGCGATAGCGGCGGTGGCCGACATCCGTTGCGAGGCGCGAAGGTTCTCGCTGCTGGACTTCAGCTGTCCGCAGGCGGCCAGGATGTCGCGACCGCGCGGTGTCCGAACCGGGCTCGCATAGCCCGCCCGATTGACGACCTCGGCGAAGCGCTCGATCTGGTCCCACGACGAACAGGTATAGCGCGAGCCGGGCCAGGGATTGAACGGGATCAGGTTGATCTTGGCATGGATGCCGTCGAGCAGCCGCACCAGCTCGCGGGCTTCTGCCAGGCTGTCGTTGATGCCAGCCAGCATGACGTATTCAAATGTGATGCGCCGGGCGTTGGAGACGCCGGGATAGTCGCGGCAGGCATCGAGCAATTCGGCGATCGGGTATTTGCGATTGATCGGAACGAGTTCGTCCCGCAGATCGTCACGAACGGCGTGAAGCGAGATCGCGAGGTTGGTGCCGGTGTCGGTTCCCCAGCGGCCGATCTCCGGAACAACGCCTGAGGTCGACAACGTGATCCGACGCTTGGACATCGACAGCCCTTCGCCGTCGGCGGCAACCGCCATGGCGTCGCGGACATTGTCGTAGTTGTAGAGCGGTTCGCCCATGCCCATCAGCACGATATTGGTGATCTTGCGGTCGCCGTCGGGCAGCAGCTGGTGATCTTCCGGCGGGGGGGCGCCCGGCCAATCGCCGATGCGATCGCGCGCGAGCAGGATCTGCCCGACGATCTCGTGCGGCTCGAGGTTGCGGACCAGCCGCTGTGTGCCCGTGTGGCAGAACGTGCACGACAAGGTGCAGCCGACTTGGCTCGAAATGCACAAGGTGCCACGGTCGCTCTCGGGGATGTAGACCGTCTCGATTTCGGGCGCGAACCGCTCGTGGCCGAGGATCGGCAACCGCAACAGCCATTTGCGCGTCCCGTCGATCGAGACCTGTTCGGAGACGATTTCCGGCCGGTCGAGCGTGAATTGTTCGGCGAGGCGGGTGCGGAGGTCTTTTGAGACGTCGGTCATCTCGTCGAATGAGCGGACACCACGGGTGTAGATCCAGCTCGTCAACTGACCGACGCGCATCCGGCGATGTTTCTCTGCCACGCCCGCACGGCCGAGCGCTTCGCCGAGCGCTGCCCGCGTGCGCCCGGCCAGCGTTTCGGAGCGCACGGAGGCAGCCGAAGCCGAAGCCGGAGCCTGGACCTGGGCCGGAGATACCGTGTCAGTGCGGAGTTCGAGCATGGTTCGGGCTACCCAAATAACGAGGCAGCTGTTTAGCGGCGTTTCGGCCGGTACGGTAGCCTTTTCCGGCCGACGCACTGAGTCGCGCCACCAGATAGCGGGCATTTCAGACGCCAGCGTCGAGATGCAACCCTACATGGCTGCAGACGCAGATACATTCGTTGCCGTTGGTGCGACATTGGCCCGCGTTTTGGCCCGGCGCCAAACGATTGGCTTGAGGCGAACCGGCTGCTCCTGCTCCGCGCGCCAGATGTCGTGCTGGATCTGAACGCCGAGCCAGTAGCGCGGGCCGTAGCCGACGACGGTGCCTAGACGCAGTGCGAGGTCGAGCGTAACGGGCTGACGCTCGGCGAGAAGATTATTCAAGCGGTGAACGCTAATTCCCAGCCGCCGTGCGAAATCGGTCTTCGTCATTGCGAGTGCGGGGAAAATATCATCGCGGATTATTTCACCGGGATGGGGTGGGGCGTTGTCATACATTTGGCGTGGTAGCTTTCGGCTTCGCGTGTTTAGGCAGGTTTTCGTCCGGGCGGATACATCCGAGCGGATCAATCTTAAGCGGACGGCCGCGTCATGATTTCGTCAACCATACCAACATGTTCGTGAAAAAAGGTCAAACAATGACAGTTTTATGAAGCCTTTCTGAACCTGCCTTGGCCGCACGACACATTTGTCAGGGCCCAAGAAATACGGCCTCTTGCGCGGTTTCACTACTATTTCGGCCGATATCGAAAGCGCCGAATGCCGCAGCTGCAATCAAACAAATTTGTCGATTGTCATAATCGGTCATTGCGGCGTCACAGATAGGTGGATTGGCCGCGTGACCTCCACGGTCGGTGACATCAGCGGATCAGAGCTGCGGCGCGCTTGAACATCGGGCTGTCGAAGGCGCGTACCCATTCGAATACCACCATTTCCGTCGTGACGATTTCCGCTCCGTGCCGCTCCAGGCGGCGCAGCGCCGCTTCCTTGTTGGCTGCCCGCCGCGAGCCGACGGCGTCCTCTACGACAAAAACGCGGCGGCCATCGTCGAGCAGGCCGAGGGCGGTCTGCATGACGCAGATGTGGCTTTCACAGCCGGTTACGACCACGTCGGGGCGATCGGAGAGCGCCGGTAGAAAGCCGTTGGCCGTGCATGCGCCAAACGCCATTTTGGCAACGACGGGAATCGCGCCAGAGGCAGTGTCACTAAGGGCCAAATCGGCAACTGTTGCTCCCAGGCCAGCCGGGTTCTGCTCGGTTGCGACCACCGGAACGCCGAACATCAAAGCGGCATCCTTGAGGCGGCGGGCATTGAGAAGGATCGCGGCGGCGTCCTCCATGGCCGGCATCAGACGGGCCTGGAAGTCGATCAGCACAAGGGCCGACCGGGCGGGATCGAGCAGACGGGGTGCCGCCGTATGGGGGGCAGCCGAATTTGGTGCGCTATCGGTCACAGGATTGTCCGGTTGTGGGCCATCAGGCAGTGCTTCATCCGGCCCTGATCCATACCCGGAACCACCACTCGGTGAGTGCCCTCTCCGGGCCGGACCTGACCTGAGCTCATATAATAGACGAACGCCTTGTAGGCCAGGATCAACGGCAGCAGGACGACCTGGCAAAGATAGCTCCTTTACCGGTGGTCAACCAAACCTTCAGATGGAGGCTCGGCGGGGGGCAGCGCGGCGCGCGTGGCCAAAACCGTGGTATCATCAGGGTAGTTGAAACCACCGATGGAGTATTGATTGAACGTAGACCTGACCGCCGAGGCCCTCATTCTGGCTTCGACCAAGATGCTGGCTGCAACCGAGCCAAATCGGTTTTTTATACTGCCAATTGGCCTATTTCTCGTCCTGACGGCTTGGCTTGCCTTCTACGCCTATATTCAGGCTCGGCGCCGCGCTTTCATACGCACCTTTGCGTGGCCACCAGGGCTGATCAATCAGCTTCGGCGTGAGCACCCGGCCCTCTCCCGCAATAACATCGACCAGATCGACCGTGGGCTGCGCCAGTTTTTCTTGGCCTATCTCAATGGCGGCTATCGACCCGTTTCGATGCCGTCTGTCGCCGCCGACGAACTCTGGCACCACTTCATTCTTTATACCCGCGAATACGACGCGTTCTGCCGTCAGGCGTTTGGGCAGTTTCTCCACCACCGGCCAGCTGCGGTTTTGACGACATCCGAGACGCGCACCAATGAGGGCTTGCGGCGGGTGTGGTGGCACGCCTGCAAGCTCGAGGGGATCAATCCGCAGGCCGCTGCGGCGCTACCGTTGCTGTTCGCGCTCGACCGTGATGTGAAGTTCCCCGGCGGGCACGTCTACCACCCCGACTGTGACGCTCTGCGGCGCCACGGCGTGCATGGTGGCCAATGCGGCGGCGACTTCACATCGACCAGCTTTGACGGGACAACCGACGGATTAGGTGACGGAAGTGGAGACGGCGGAGGCGATGGCGGCGGCGGGTGTGGCGGCGACTGAACGGCCAAAGACGGCGCAGCACAGTTGCAGCCATGATGGTCGAGTCGGCAATGCTGCACATGCGCACTGACAACCAACTGCGTGATCCGCTAGTCTGGCGACATGAACCCTCTCGACCCCGCATCATCCGATCCGACGACGACGTCTGCGCCAGAAGTGGCTTCGCTCGAAACCATCGCGCTTTCGCCCCAGGTGACGCGGCCGGCGCGGCTGTCGCCGCTTGCCGTGCTGCCAGTGTTCCTCGACCTCAAAGGCAAGCGCGTGGTCGTCGCCGGGCCGTCGCCCGATGCTCATGGGGACGGGGGCACCCAAGTCGGCGCCCACCCGCCGGAGACCGACGGGCTGGTGTGGAAGGTCGAACTGCTGGCGGCGGCTGGCGCCTGCGTCGAGGTGTATGCTCCGTTCGTACCAGCCGATCTCGTGGCGCTGCAGGCCGCTCCGCCAGCTGGCTGCGTGCTGATCATCCATCGCCGCTGGCGGGCCGATGATTTTACCGGGGCGGTGGCGGCGATCGGTGCGTTGGTAGACGAGGATGCAGCCAGTTTCGCCGCAGCGGCGAAGGCAGCCGGAATCCCGGTCAACATCGTCGATACGCCTGCGCTCGGGACGTTCAACTTCGGCACCATTGTCAACCGGGCGCCGATGACGATCGGCATCTCGACAGAAGGCGCGGCGCCCGTCCTTGGCCAACTCGTGCGGTCGCGAATAGAGGCGATCCTACACCCGGCACTGGGCAGTTGGCTCGACCGGGCGAAGGGGATGCGCGAGGCGGTCAAGGCGCGGCTGCCGATGGGGGCTGCCCGCCGTGCCCTATGGCGCCGTTTCGCCGACCGGGCGTTGGCTGCCACCGCGCCGCCGACAGATGGCGACATCGCGGCCCTGTTCGATCCGCCGACGGAAGCCGTGCGGACGTCATATACGGGAGCCAAAGGCTCTGTCGTGCTGGTTGGCGCCGGCCCCGGCGATCCCGAGCTGATCACGCTCAAAGCATTGCGGGCACTGCAATCGGCCGATGTCATCATGTACGATCGGCTTGTCAGCCCCGACATTCTGGAGATGGGCCGTCGCGAGGCGCGGCGGGTTCTCGTCGGCAAGACCGGCGGCGGGCGGTCATGTCGGCAAAGCGACATCAACGACCAGATGGTCGCGCTCGCGCTCGAAGGCAAACGCGTCGTTCGGCTCAAGGGCGGCGACCCGATGGTGTTTGGCCGCGCCAACGAGGAGATCACGGCGTGCCGGGCTGCCGGCATCCCGGTGCAGACGGTGCCGGGTATCTCGGCGGCGATGGGGGCTGCGGCCGAGCTCGGTCTATCGCTGACGGATCGCACGCTCGCCCGACGGCTGCAATTCGTGACCGGGCATTCCGAAAGCGGGCACGCGCCAGAGCACGACTGGCCGCGCCTTGCCGACCCATGGGCGACCACCGTATTCTACATGGGTGGGCGGACATTTGCCGACATGCTGCCGAAGCTGTTTGCGGCCGGCCTCGACCCCAACACGCCAGCCATCGCTATCAGTGGCGCGACGGTGCCCGGCGCGAGCCGTCACGTCGCGTGTGCGGTGCGGGATGTGGCGTCGGCAATTTCGACGCTCGAAACGGGTCGGCCGTGTCTGATCCTGATCGGCCGCGCCATGGCGACGCTGGACAACCCCGATCGCGCGAAGGTTCCAGCCGATGCGGTTGGACGTGGGTAACTGCGGACGAACCATCATCCACAAAAAAATAGCGGCGATGTCCTTGGGACACCGCCGCTCGCGTGCCGGAATAAGCCAAACCTGAAGTCTCAGCACAGCCGCATATTACTCTAAGATTGTTGCAAATTTGCAAATTTGTTCAGCGCGCTCGATCACGAATTGTTACAAGCTGATTTCGGCCCAATTCGTGCCATTTTCGTCGCCAGCTGCCGGATTGTTGGCGTTCGCTACGAGACCGACGGCCTGTTTCGCAACAGCACGGCGACGACCGGCACAGTCAATGCGTTGGGTAAGACGCTTACGGCAACCGCCAGCAGCTTGGGCATGACACCAGGCACCACGACGCCGCGACCAAACGCATAGCCAGCGATCGCGGCGCGTGCGACCCGCTCGGACGACATGGCTGGGAGCCACTGACGATACAGCGCCGTTTCAGCACCCATGGCGGCGTGGAAGCCGGTTTCGACCGGCCCGGGGGCGAGTTCCATAACGCGGACGCCATAGCCAGTCGTTTCCGCGCGCAATGCCGTCGTCAATGACGCAACGTAGGCTTTGCTGGCGTAATACGCGGCCTGGTGGGGACCGGGAACGTAGCCGCCGAGCGATCCGACGTTGATGATGCCACCACGTCCGCGTGCGGTTATGGCCGGGAGTGCTGCCCGCGTCAGCCGGGTGAGGGCTGTTACGTTGAGTTCGTTCAGCTTTTCGACTGCGGCAGGGTCCTGCTCGAGAAACGGGCCCGACAGCCCGCAAGCTGCGGCGTTGACGAGTATGTCGCAATACCATCCGTGGCGCTCCAACGCGCTGTCGATTCGCGCGAACGCCTCTGGGTCCGTGACGTCGAGGGTCAGCGTCGCCACGGTGGACGGGGACGCGGTGGACGCAGTCGCGTTCGGCGTTCCATTGGTGGGCTGCATGCTGGCAGCGGCTGCATCGAGGCGCGCGGTATCGCGGGCAACCAGCAGCACAGGACGGCCGCGCCGGTTGAATTCGGCGGCGATCGCCAAGCCGATACCGGCCGATCCGCCCGTGACAACCACTGCTGGGGTGAGTTTTGAAACGGCGAGGAGCGCTGCTGATGACCGCGCGGGGCAATACCGCGACAGCCAGCGATCGGCGGCGGCTTCGACTAGCCCAGCCGGTCCGCCCATCAGCCGCTTAATTGCCGCCATTTGCACCTCTCCGTCGACCTCGACCACCAGCTTTTGTTCGGCTGCTGCCGTGACTGCCTCAGAAGTTGTGGATCGCCGACCTGACAATTGCACGGCGGCGGCCTAGTCTCTCGGCCATGGACACTCTTCCCGTAGTCGACACATCGCCAGTGACGGCCCCGCCCTATTTCGACCCGGTCGCGCTGCGCGCCGAGTTGACCGCCCTATTCCGATCCCACGGGGACGATCCGGCGGCAGCAAAGCCCGCTGTGCTCGCCTGCCTCAAGGGGCTGGTAAAAACGGCACGCGCCGAAGCAAGGCGGCAACTCGAGACCGACCTCAATGGGCGGCGCTGTGCGGCCGGGCTGTCGGCGTTCGTCGACGAACTGGTGCGGCTGATCTACGACTACAAGGCAGCGCACGTGTGGCGCACGGCAAACCCGTCGGACGCCGAACGCATGACGGTCGTGGCGACCGGGGGCTATGGCCGCGGCCTGCTCGCGCCGGGCTCGGATATCGACCTGCTGTTTCTGCTGCCCTACAAAAAGACGCCTTGGGCGGAAAGCGTGGCCGAAGCCATGCTCTATTTGTTGTGGGATCTCGGGTTCAAGGTCGGCCACGCGACCCGCACCATCGACCAGTGTCTCAAACTGTCGATGTCGGACATGACGATCCGAACGTCGCTGCTCGACGCCCGCCAAATCCACGGCGACCGCACGCTTTACGATGAGTTCGAACGGCGGTTTCACGCCGAGATCGAAAAGGGTGGATCGCGCGTCTTCGTTGCCGCCAAAATGGACGAGCGTGACGTGCGCCTGCGCAAGTCGGGCCAGTCGCGCTACCGCGTCGAGCCCAACGTCAAGGACGGCAAAGGCGGCCTGCGCGATCTGCATACGCTGCATTGGCTGGTCAAACATATCCACGGCGACGACGTTGGCCCGCGCACGGTCGAGGCGGGCTTGTTCAGCGCTGCGGAACTCGAAACGTTTTTGCGCTGCGAGGACTTCCTGTGGACCGTGCGCTGTTTGCTGCATTTTGTGGCGGGACGGGCCGAGGAGCGGCTCACGTTCGACCTCCAGCCGCAACTTGCGGCAACCCTCGGCTACCGCGACCGTGCTGGCATGCGCGGCGTCGAACGCTTCATGAAGCACTATTTTCTTGTCGCCAAGGATGTCGGCGTTCTGACCAACACACTGAGCGCTGGCCTTGAAATGCGCCAGCTCAAGGCCACACCCAGGTTGTCATCGCTGGTCAGCCCGATCTCGTGGATGATCCGCCGCGATATCCGGATGCGCACGGAATTCCGGCTCGACAACGACCGCCTCAACGTGGCCGCTCCCGACGTATTCCAGCGCGATCCGGTCAACATTTTGCGGTTCTTTGCCCAGGCGGAGCGGACCGATGCGGCCCTGCACCCTGACGCGGTTCGCCTATTGTCGCGATCGCTGAAGCTGGTCGACCACTCATTGCGTGCCGATCCCGAAGCCAACCGGATATTTCTTAGTATCCTGGCCGGGCGCAACAGCCCGGGCACCGCGCTACGGCGGATGAACGAGACCGGCGTGCTGGAGCGTTTTGTCCCGGCGTTTCGCAATGTCGTCGCGATGATGCAGTTCAACATGTACCACCATTTTACGGTGGACGAGCATCTGATCCGCACCGTCGGTCAGCTGACCGACATCGAGACGGGCCGGTTCACATCGGAGCTGCCGGTATCCAGCGATCTGATGGGCCAGATCGCCAACCGCATGGTGCTGTTCGTCGCGGCTTTTCTGCACGACATCGGAAAAGGCCGCGAGGAGGACCATTCCATCGTCGGTGCCCGCGCAGCGCGTGAACTGTGCCCGCGCCTCGGCATGACACCGGCCGAGACCGAGACCGTCGCCTGGTTGATCGAGCAGCATCTGACGATGAGCAACATCGCCCAGAGCCGCGACATTTCTGATCCGAAGACGCTTCAGGACTTCGCCGACATCGTGCAAAGTCCGGAGCGGTTGAAGTTGCTGCTGATTTTGACGGTTGCCGACATCCGCGCCGTCGGGCCTGGCGTGTGGAACGGTTGGAAGGGGCAACTGTTGCGCTCGCTCTACTACGAGACCGAGCCGATCGTCGCGGGCGGGCATACCGTGTCCGATCGCGGGCACCGCATCGTCATGGCGACACAGGCCTTGCGCGATGCGCTCGTAGGCTGGACCGAGGCCGAGACGACCGCGTTCACCGACCGGCACTATCCTGATTACTGGCTGCGCACGGATACCGCGCAGCAGGTCGAGCACGCCGAACTGTTGCGCCGGGCGCCAGCTTCGTTTCTCGGGATCGTCAGTTCGGCCCGGACGGACGCTTTCCGTGCGATCACGGAACTCACGATCTATGCGCCGAACCATCCGCGGTTGCTGTCGCTGTTCGCCGGGGCGTGCGCGGCGGCCGGGGCAGGTATCATCAGCGCCCGGATCACGACGACGCGGGATGGTTTTGCGCTCGATACCTTCCTGCTGGCGCGCGACTTCGACACCGATGACGATGAATTGCGGCGCACGGCGCGCATCCACCAGACCATCAATGATGTGCTGTCGGGCAAAGTGCGCCTCGCCGATCTTTTGCGCCAACAGCAACGCCGGCTGTCGGCCCGCAATGAGGCCTTCCACGTCGAGCCGGACGTGCAAATCAACAATTCAGTCTCAGATCGCTTTATGGTGATCGAAGTATCCGGCCTCGACCGTACGGGACTGCTCTATGATTTGACGGCGGCGATCTCGGATCTGAGCCTCGATATCGTGTCAGCCCACATTACGACGTTCGGCG
>Ga0247832_1001166_pt1 | contig 48446 bp, 50 predicted proteins | sample LaCruzMarch2015__10_FD_192407 | JGI IMG/M metagenome (GOLD analysis project Ga0247832, IMG submission 192407) | Freshwater microbial communities from meromictic Lake La Cruz, Castile-La Mancha, Spain - LaCruzMarch2015_4m | ecosystem: Environmental > Aquatic > Freshwater > Lake | place: Spain... | reverse complement strand
AACTTGTTAATGCAGTAGCAGATCACGCAACCAAATTGCGGGTGTAGCTCAATGGTAGAGTTCTAGCCTTCCAAGCTAGCTGTGCCGGTTCAATCCCGGTCACCCGCTCCATATCTTTTAATTTATCGCTCCCACCACCAGTGCGAAATAATCACCACTGAATGTTATTGGCGCTCCTGTAGTTGTATTTCCGCAGGTAATTGATGCAATTAAAGAAAAATCCCCGCCTGCACTAGTGGCATCAACAATAACTTTCGCAATTAATGAGTGCTCAGGTGTTACTGAACTACCCCGATATGACTGACCTTCTACAGCCAAGTATTTAACTGTAATCGTTGGTGAACCAGCGGTGGCCGTAACATTAAGTGAGAGTGCATATGGATCTGGATCTGAGTTTGCACCGGAAATCATGATGTCCACCAAATATTTTTTGCCATTGGTAAAACTTCCAAAAGATCCTGAGTTCTTTGAATTATTGGCTGCCGCCGAAAGAGTTCCAACAAATGGAATCGAACCGAAGTAAACATTAGATGGTCCAACTGCACCAGCAGTTCCAGTCTCTCCCTTCGGCCCAGTTGGTCCGGCAGGTCCAGTTGCACCAGTTGGTCCAACACTTCCGCTTCCACTTCCTGCTGGTCCAGTTGCACCTGTTGGTCCCGCTGGTCCAACTGGTCCGGCTGGGCCTGCGGGTCCTGCAGGTCCAACACCGCCACTACTTACAGATGATGAACCAGGTGCACCATTTTTTCCATCAACACCTGCAGGTCCAATTGGCCCAGCCGGACCTTTTAATGAAACAGGAAGTGGCCATTTGTTTTTGGTTTTTGGGCCATAAATATTTAATGATTTAGTATCGATATAAAAGTCGCCATCAATTCCAACCTTGGCTGATGGAACACCGCTGCCACTTAAAACGGTATTTGCAGGAAGTGATGTATTTCTTCCCGCTGCATATAAGTTTGTTGAGTTTATGGAGGTAATTAATACTGAAGCAATCAAAACCTTAATTAATCTACTTGAATCCACTCTCATTATCGTGCGCTATCTCCTTGTGCTCAAGGATTCTTACCTTGCCGCTTTGACTAGGTAAGAAATATTTTGCGCTCGGTTACTCTGTGTGATCAAGAATGCTGGCACTCATTCAACTGCGATATCCTTTGGGCAGTGAGTGCTAGCACTCATGGGGGTGGCTCTAAACTCTAACCTCCTTCTCAGATGTGTCGGATAATTTCCCCAGTTATGGGCTGTTACATAAACACATCGAGTACAGATGTGCTTGAAGTTGTAAATTGAAATGAGGACCAATGAATAAGAAATTAATTGCCGCAGTTGTTTCAACCGCAGTTGCACTATCGGTTTCTGGTGCAAGCTTTGCATCAGCAGATGATCGCATGGGCGGTAGAGAAGGAAAGGGAATTAACTCACTCCTATCTACTTTGGTAAACAATGGAACAATTACTCAATCGCAAGCAGATGCGATCGCTAAAGCCGCAACAGATCTTCGTGGTGCAGCAAAGGCGATGAAGGAGGCAAACCGAGCATCACTCGATGCTGTTATTACCTCAACTCTCGGAATCACATTAGATACGGTTAAAGCCAGAATGAAAGCTGGCGAATCACTTGCTCAAATCGCTGGTGAGAAAAAGGATGCATTGATTACCGCTTTGTCAGCTGAGGTTAATAAGCAGATTGATTCAGCAGTTGCTGCCGGAAAGGTAAGTGCAACGCAGGCTGCAGCCCAAAAGGCGAAAACTACAGACCGAGTAACCAAGATGGTAAATAACGTTAAGCACAAAGGTTATAGGGGTTTCAAGAGCGGTTACCGCGCTTAACACTTAGGGCGTAACCACCTCGGAAGTACGCACTTCCCCTAGACACTTTCGGCCTTGCTCATGAAAATGAGCGGGCCGAAACTGTTTTCTGCCAAACTACAAACATGAAGATCCATATTGGCAGCGATCATGCCGGGCTTGAATTTAAAGCAAAGATAATCGAGCACCTGAAAAAAGCTGGCCATGATGTAACTGATCACGGACCGCACCAATATGACGCACTAGATGATTACCCAGTTTTTTGTATTCCAGCGGCACAAGCAACGGCCAATGATCCAGCCTCTATCGGAATTGTTTTAGGCGGCTCTGGCAATGGCGAGCAAATGGCAGCTAATAAAGTAAAGGGTGTTCGAGCAGCCTTAGTTTGGTCGGTTGAAACTGCAAAGCTTGCCCGTGAGCACAACAATGCAAATGTGATTTCAATTGGTGGCCGCATGCATGATGAGGCCTTTTGTTTACAACTTGTAGATACCTTTTTAGCAACACCATTTACCAATGATGAGCGGCATGTTCGCAGAATTAATCAGATCGGTAAGTTCGAAACAACTGGAACTATTTAATCTTTTTATACCTAAAATCAGTAACTGCGTGACCCTTCTTTAATCCCTGGCCTTCAAACTTAGAGATTGGCCGCCAATCTGGGCGTTCAATTACTCCCCCGCTAAATCTCTGGTTGCTATCAAATCGCACCTTTATCCAATCAGCATATGGCTGCCAATCTGTGGCGATGTGAATATAGCCAGCTGGCTTTAATTTGCTAGCAATTAACTCGACGAATTCATCCTGCACAATTCGTCGCTTATGTTGACGATTCTTCGGCCATGGATCTGGAAAAAATAGATGCACTGCATCAATTGAGTTATCGGGAATAAAGTTATTTAGTAAATGGGTAGCATCCTCCCGAATTAACTTAATATTTTGTAACTTTTTATCAGCCGCTAACATCAACAGCGCACCCAAACCTGGGTAATGCATTTCAACTGCAACAAATCCCGTATTTGGAAAGTGCTCCGCAATCTGCGCAGTTGCCTCGCCCATCCCAGAGCCAATCTCTAAAATCACCTCTTTAAAATCTGGAAACAAATCATTTAGTTTTAATTCGCTTTCAACCTGCAAACTAAAGTTGGCCCACTGCGTTTGCATCGCTAAACCTTGTGCTCTTGTTGGTCGATTACCCCGAAGGGCGTAACTTCGATTGGATGGCCGTTCCATCTTGGTTTAACCTGCAATCTCTGATTGGATACCTGTATACGAGCAATGAAGAGTTAATAATAAGGAGTAAATGTGCCAGGTTTAAACTCCACCCGTGCTGAGGCTCGTGAGCGATCTGCTCATATTCAAATGCATGGCTATGAGGTCACATTAGATGTGACAACTGGTGAGGAAAGCTTCTTGTCGAAAACAATTGCCACCTTCTCATGTAACAAGGTTGGCTATGACACCTTTATCGACGCAGTGGCCAAACGAGTAATTTCAGCCACCTTAAATGGCAAGCCAGTAGATACCTCAAATTATGATGGTGAAACAATTTACTTAAAGGATCTAGCTGCTGAAAATGAGTTAGTGCTAGAACTAGAAGCACTTTATTCAAATACCGGTGAGGGATTACAACGATCGGTAGATCCAGTTGATAAAGAGGTTTACCTCTACTCACAGGGTGAGACCGCTTTTATTCGAAAGATGTATCCATGTTTTGATCAACCAGATTTGAAGGCGATATTTACATTAACTGCAATCGTGCCATCGCATTGGGAGGTCGTTGCTAACAATCCAGTAAAGGAGAAGGTTGATTTAGGTAATAACCGGGTGCAGTGGTCATTTACACCAACACCAAGAATTTCTACCTACATCACCGCCTTAGTCGCTGGTCCTTACTACTCAGTTAAAGATACTTATGTTGGAAAAAAAACTGTGCCACTTGGAATTTACTGCCGTAAATCATTGGCTGAACATTTAGATCCCGAGGATATTTTCTTAATTACCAAGCAAGGCTTTGCCTACTTTGAAAAGGTATTTGGCCTTGAGTATCCATTTGAAAAGTATGATCAAATTGCAGTTGTTGATTTCAACTGGGGTGCGATGGAAAATGCTGGCGCCGTAACCTTCTTAGAGCGCTTACTAGTATTTAGATCCAAGGTAACAGAGCGCATGTATAACGCGCGGGCTAACACAATTTTGCACGAAATGGCTCACATGTGGTTTGGCAATATGGTCACCATGAAGTGGTGGGATGATCTTTGGCTCAATGAATCATTTGCCGAGTGGTCCTCCTACTTAGCAATGGTGGAAGGAACAAGATTTAAAAACTCTTGGACCGGCTTTAATCAAGAGCGAAAGAATTGGGCTTATCGCCAAGATCAACTCTCATCAACCCACCCAATCGTCACTGACATGGTTGATATTGATACCGTTGCTGGAAACTTTGATGGTATTTCATATGCAAAAGGTGCCTCTGTACTTCAACAATTAGTAGCACATGTTGGTCGTGAAAACTTTATCGCTGGCCTACAAAAGTACTTTGCTAAGCACGCCTTTAAAAACACCACACTTGATGATTTATTAGATGAGTTAACTACAACTAGTGGCCGGGATCTAAAGCCTTGGGTTTCAACCTGGTTACAAACAGCAGGTGTTAATACATTACGCCCAGCCCTTGAAATTGATGGCGATACTTACAAATCTGTTGCAATCATTCAAGAGCCACCAACGATGCCAGCCGGATCAAATCAACTTCGACCACATCGAATGGCGATTGGTTTATATGATCTACTTGGTAACAAGGTTGCACTTCGTAAATCAGTGGAATTAGATGTAGCTGGTGCCAAGACAGTTGTTAATGAGCTAGCAGGTCAGAAAGTTGCTGATCTGCTTTTAATAAATGATCGCGATCTTTCATATGGCAAGGTGCGATTTGATGATCGCTCGATTGCAACCTTAAAGGCGCACATTGGAAAGATTGATGATTCACTAACCCGCGCACTTTGCTGGTCGGCCGCTTGGGATATGTTGCGAGATGCTGAAATTAGCGCAGCTGACTTTATTGATATCGCATTAGCTGGCCTGCCAGGTGAGGATGACATTGCAACGGTAACAATCATTGCCAATCAATTAGTTACAGCGGTTGAACTTTACTCGCATCCAAAAAAGCGTGACTCTGCCAGATTAAAGGTTGGTAATGCTTATGAAGCAATGGTGTGCAGTGCAAAAGCTGGCAGCGATCACCAACTTCAATTTGCTCGTAACTTCACCTCATTTGCAGCAAGTGCTGAACACAATGATTTAATCAAAGAGTTATTAGATGGAAAGTTAGCTGGCCTAAAGGTTGATGCAGATCTTCGCTGGACATTTGTAACTGCATTAACTGAACGTGGCTTAATGGATAAGGCTGCATTATCTGCTGAGTTATTAAAGGACAACACATTAACTGGCCAACTTGCACACGCCACCTGCCTTGCGGCAATGCCAACACCAGATGCTAAGGCGCAAACTTGGAGCTCGCTTACAACTGTAGAGATCTCAACCTCTGTTCGTGAAGCACAGATTGCCGGCTTCCAACGAGCGCTGCACCGGCCTCTACTTGCTGCATATGTTGATCCTTACTTTGATCTACTTCTAGAGACTTGGGGTAAGAAGTCATATGAGGTTGCTAGCAAATTTGCGACCGCTTTATACCCAGTATTTATTACAACTCAAGAGACTCTTGATAAAACAATCAATTGGCTTGATACAACTGGCAAGGATGGTCAGGCCGGACTTCGCCGGTTAGTTTCAGAGGGTAGGGATGCGTTAGATCGTGCACTTAAGGCGCAAGCAAGAGATAAGTAATTACTCGATCTGAGTAAGAGAGCCCCTGCTCTTTGCCTTACTGCCTTTACGGTCAGCGGTCGCTGCCCAAACTATTACTGAGATTAAAAGAAATAATCCAAGAGGCGCGGCAAAAAAGTAGAGCGAAGTTTCCAGTGCGGTTAAGCCCTCACCTGGCATTGCTCCATCTTCATTCATGCGCTTGCTGCTCCCATCGCTTCGACACCAAAGGGTTTTAAGTAAGGAATCCAACTTAAGTCAGGTTTACCAGTTCCTAAAATTCGCCAAGCAGCGCCCACTGGTTCGCGCGGAATATTGCGCAAGCGCCAACCTAAATCTTTTAAAGTTTTATCAGCTTTTACATGATTGCACTTATGGCAAGCCGAAACCACATTCTCCCAATTATGTCCGCCACCACGTGATCTTGGAATTACATGGTCGATTGAGGTTGCGGTAACTCCACAGTAAACACAACGATTGTTATCACGTGCAAAGATTGCTCGACGTGAAAGCGGAACTGCGTGGCGATACGGAATACGAACAAATTTATTTAATTTAATAACGGCGGGCAGAGTTATTGAGCCACGGGCGTAGGTCAAAATTCGATTTGAATCCTCAACGGAAATGGCACGTTGATTTAAGACGAGGATCAACGCTCGTCGCTCTGAGACGACACCTAGTGGCTCGTAGGTGGCGTTCAGTACCAAAGTTTGTGACACTGAAAGCTTCTCCTTTTAGATCAACGCGTGGCTCGCGCTGGTGGGTACATCTTGCCCGAGATAGGGCAAAAAAACAGTATTTGTCTGCCAAATCCCCTTAACATTTAGGTTAAGGTTTTCTCATATTATGAAATTTAATGAGAATCTGCAGAGCGCCTTCGACTGGTTTACCGGCGCCCCTCTGAATATAACCGTTATCACTCTGCTTGCCCTTTCAATCCAAGTATTTGGTGGCCGGGCAATCACCAGAGCGATGCTGCGAATTGCTGATGCTGATTTAATTCCAGGACCAAAACGTGCGGGAGCTCGACAGAAAGAGCGCGCAAAGACAACTGGCACAGTTTTGAAATCAACCTTAAATGGAAGTATCTGGCTGATTGCAATCTTTATGATCTTGTCAGAGTTTGGTTTCAATCTTGGACCGCTAATTGCATCCGCCGGTGTAATTGGTGTGGCACTTGGTCTCGGTGCGCAGACACTGGTTCGCGATATTTTATCTGGAATTTTTATGTTGGTTGAGGATCAATATGGCGTTGGTGATCAGGTAAATGTTCTAGATATAACTGGAGTTGTTGAAACAGTAGGCCTGCGAATTACAACTGTGCGAGATAACGAAGGAACTATTTGGTACCTACGCAATGGTGAAATCCTAAAGATTGGTAATAAGTCCCAGCCTAAAATTTAATCTACTTGATTCACCATTGAGTTTGCCGCAAGCTCTAGGTACTGCCAAAGCTCGGCCTTTAAATCATCGGCGATCTCTAGTCCATTTACTGCATCCTTCATGCACAGCAACCAGGCGTCACGTGCTGCGCTATCAATATGAAACTCGGCGTGACGCATGCGAAGTCTTGGATGACCGCGCTCCTCGCTGTAGGTGGATGGACCGCCCCAGTATTGTTCTAAAAACAATTGCAACCGGCGACCGGCACCATGCAAATCATTATCTGGATACATCGGGCGAAGGATTGGATTAACTGCAACTAATGCGTAGAAGTGTGAGACTAAATCATTAAATGTGCGCTCACCGCCGGCGCGTTCATAAAAGCTTTCTTGGGACACTAATTATTCTCTAAAAACTTATTTAAGAAGGCTCGTTCCTCATCATTTAGTGGGCGAGATTTACGAGTTGTTAAATCAATTGCTACTTGAACCGTCTTCATCTTTGCGTAAACTACGCCATTTTTTGTGACATCGTAGCCATTTACAAAGGATGAATTGCCAATCTTTTCCACCCATAAATTAACATCATAAAAACAGCCACCCTCAGTCATGGGAATTAAGTAATCAACCTCGGCGCGACCGACCACCATCTCCATTAATACTGGCTTCTCACTCTTCTCAGAAAAGCTAAACCAGCCCCAATCAAATCGTGCCTCTTGGGCATAGGTTAAATACTTTGCATTATTTACATGACCAAATGCATCTAAATCATCCCAGCGAACAAATGCTTTGTGGGTGTACTTCATCGGGTTAACTTTCGATATGTTGCACGATGTGGCCGCGCTGCATCAATACCTAATCTGGCGATCTTATTCTCTTCATAACTTTCAAAGTTTCCTTCAAACCAGAACCACTTTGATTCACCCTCATAAGCCAAGATGTGGGTTGCAATTCGGTCTAGGAACCAGCGATCGTGAGAGATCACAACGGCACAACCTGGAAACTCAAGTAATGCATTCTCTAATGATCCAAGTGTTTCTACATCTAAATCATTTGTTGGCTCATCAAGCAGAAGTAAATTTCCACCCTGCTTAAGTGTTAACGCCAGATTTAACCGGTTGCGCTCTCCACCAGATAAAACACCAGCAGGCTTTTGTTGATCTGGTCCTTTAAAACCAAATGCTGAAACATACGCCCGGCTTGGCATCTCAACATTTCCCACCTTTATGAAATCAAGACCATCTGAGACAACCTCCCACAATGATTTCTTCGGATCAATACCACCCCGTGATTGATCAACATATGAAATCTTTACCGTATCGCCCACCTTCACATTTCCAGAATCAGGTTTTTCCATACCTAAAATTGTTTTAAATAGTGTTGTCTTACCTGCACCATTTGGTCCGATAATTCCAACAATTCCATTTCGTGGCAATGTGAAAGATAGATCATCGATCAAGATGCGATCATCAAAGCCTTTAACTAGATGATCAACCTCAACGACAACATCTCCTAACCGTGGGCCAGGTGGAATTTGAATCTCTTCAAAATCTAACTTACGAGTCTTGTCTGCCTCAGCTGCCATCTCTTCATAACGTGCAAGACGTGCCTTTGATTTTACCTGGCGCCCCTTTGCATTCATGCGCACCCACTCGAGCTCTTCCTTCAAACGCTTTGAACGTTTGGCATCCTTCTGACCTTCCACCTTCATACGAGCTTCTTTGGTCTCTAAATATGTTGTGTAATTTCCTTCATATGGATAGGCACGACCTCGATCTAATTCAAGAATCCATTGCGCAACATTGTCTAGGAAGTAACGATCGTGGGTAATTGCAACAACTGTTCCTTCATACTTACTTAGATGTTGCTCTAGCCATAAAACAGATTCAGCATCTAAATGGTTAGTTGGCTCATCAAGTAACAATAAATCTGGCTTCTGTAATAACAATTTACAAAGGGCAACTCGACGACGCTCACCACCTGATAACACCTTTACATCTGAATCTGGTGCTGGACAACGAAGTGCATCCATCGCTTGCTCTAACTGTGAATCTAAATCCCAAGCGTTGCGATGATCTAATTGCTCTTGCAATGTGCCCATCTCAGCTAACAACTTGTCGTAATCAGCATCTGGGTTTGCCATCTCCTCCGAGATTGCATTAAATCGATTTAGTAATCCAATAGTTTCAGCAACACCCTCTTGCACATTCTCGAGCACATTTTTATCTTCATTTAGTGGTGGCTCTTGTAACAAGATTCCGACTGAGTAACCAGGAGTTAAGTAAGCCTCACCATTGGAGGGCTGTTGCAGGCCGGCCATTATCTGAAGTACCGTCGACTTACCGGCACCGTTGGGTCCAAGCACACCGATCTTGGCGCCAGGCAAAAACATCAGGGTGACATCATCGAGAATTACTTTGTCCCCATGCGCCTTACGCGCCTTTTTCATCGTATAAATAAACTCAGCCATAGGGAGAAACCTTACCTGTTGCGATCGGTAGACTTACGCAGGTAAATGCGCTTGTAGCTCAGTCGGATAGAGCGAATGCCTTCTAAGCATTAGGTCGCAGGTTCGATTCCTGCCAGGCGCACCATATACTTTCTAAAAATTGGGGGAATCATGCGCAGCACAGTCAATGCAATTGCCTTTGCGCTTTTACTATCCTCAATTAATTTCATTTCTGCACCTGCTGCAAATGCAGGATGCCAGGATTATCCGGAGTCGATTACTCCTGCTTGTGTTGCTGAAAATCTAGCGATTGAAAGGTTAAGACAAGAGGCTGCCGCTGCCGAACAGATTAGAGCGCAACAACAAGCAGAACAAGCTGCAAGAGATAATGCCGCAAGAGATGAAGCAGAGCGCGCAGCAACTGCAGCCGCAGATAACGCTTTGGCTCCAGATGATTGTGCACGCTCAACTAATCGTTTCTTACAGAGTTGTATCGATATTGCAGTTGAAAAGGCAAGGCTTGAGAACGAAGCAAGAAATAAAGCCGAAATAGCAGCGACTACAGCCGCAGATAACGCTTTGGCTCCAGATGATTGCGCAAGATCTACTAACAAATTATTGCAACGTTGTGTTGATGCGGCGGTTGCGAAAGCTGTTAAGGAAAACCTTGAAAGAGATGAAGCTGAAAAGGCTGCAATTAAATTAGCGGATGCCAAATTAGCTGCAAATGATTGTGCTAGATCCACCAACAGATTTTTGCAAAGTTGTATTGATGCAGCCACTGCTAAGGCAGCGGCAGAAAATGCCGCTATAAATGCAGCGCGCGAGTTGGAGTACATACAGTCGATTCGAACTCGGCCCGTGCTGGACGAAAACGCTCAAGTGATTCTGACCGCCTTGCTAAGAAGCAAATCACTTAGCTCCAAGGATATAAAAGCTACTCTTGATGCATCGTCCCTAACTGCCAGCGATAAAAAATCCTTAGCTGCCTATGCACAGAGCCTAAACAATATAAAAGGCACGCAAGGATCAAGTAATTTGAAGATTCCTCTCTCAAAATCCCTATCTGAGGAGTTCTCCAGCTCTACACCAAAGATTTGTGCGATTGTTGACGGAGCAATTAAAACTCTAAAGTCAGGCTCCTGTGTTTTGAGCATCAAATTTGCTACGGAGTCTGGATTTGAAATCGAGACTACAAAAAAGATTGCAGTTAAACGATAGTTTAAGATCTAAGGCAATTAACCAAGTTGGCTGAGAAGTGTCCTTCTGAACCCAAGATTTTTAACAATAAATTTAGCTAGATTGTTGCCAGGCACTGTTTGAACTTGGGTGCCAATTAATTTTGCAGAATTTCTCAGGAAAGCATCTACTCCTGCTTATTTCTTTCAATAACTTCATGACAATTATCTAATTCATACAAAGCTATCAAATATCCTCTAGTACTATTTTCAATGGTAATCGGAGAGGGGTAAGCACAACACATGCGCACGCGCCTCTCCTTTCTAACCATCACCTCACTTCTACTTGGCCTTTTTTCTATTTCACCAGTAGCAAACTCACTTAATACAAACTTAGAGATCCAAGCTATTACAGATAGCAACTCTGGTGAGGTTCGCCTAACCTTTAACTCAAAGATTGCCCGGGCATCTGTTCGCTCCTACTCAATTACTGCAACACCAAATACGCCAAATGCCGCCTCATACTCCAAAACCTTCACACGAAAAGTTAGTGGATATGTCCTGCAAAGAGTCACAGCCTTAACACCAGGAACTGATTACAAATTTAGAGTAAGTATTAGGACTACCAATAATCGGGTCATCAACTCAGCAGATTTCAATTTTTACACCCGCTCCATTAAGCCAACTACTCCAGTAATTACTAGAGCCTTTGAAACCGATTCCGATGAGGCAGTTGTTTACTTTGATGCACCTGCCAATGATGGCCAAACCCCAGTTCTCTACTACACCGCAGTTGCAACTCCAGGGGGTGCAACTGGCACCACGCTTCAACAAGGATCTGGCTCAATCACGATAAGTGGCCTAACCAAATCAACCACCTACACCTTCACCATTACCGCTCATAACATCAATGGCACCTCAGTTGAATCAAAACCTTCACTACCTGTTACTACTTTGGCAAACAAAATCATCAGAGTTGCACCAGCATCATCTTCCGGTGGATCAACCCTTGCAGCTCCTGCCTTTACCCTTTCAAGAAATGCGGAAACAAGGACGGTAGGGATTACCAATGCAGGTTATTCGATAACCCCATCGGGAGGCACAATTGACAGTTACACAATTACCCCAGCACTTCCTGCAGGACTAACCTTTAGCAGTTCAACTGGTTTAATTTCGGGAATTCCAACTGAAACTAAAACAGCAATTACGTATACGATTACTGCAACAAATGCAACTGGATCTGCCAGTAATACTTTGAGATTACGAGTTACTGGAGACCTAGGGGATGTTGGTCCAGGTGGCGGAAGAATTTTCTACTACTCAGCTGCTGGATTTAGTTGTGGGCCAACAAGAGCAGCAACTTGTAAATACTTGGAAGTTGCGCCAAATGGTTGGAATGGTGGCGCGGACTCAGCGGTAACTTGGGCACAAGCCCCATTCTCCTCCAACTTACCAGAGAACAGATTAAATCTAAGTACATTGCTTGGATACGGATCTCAGAATACGAAAGCAATTATTGATCAGGGAAACACAAACGTTGCTTCTTCCGCTGCTGCATTTGCCCGATCTTATTCCGCGACAGTTGAAGGCGTAAACGTCAACGACTGGTTCTTGCCTTCCGAAGATGAATTGTTAAGTCTTTACAGTCAGAGAGTCGCTGTTGCAATCCAATTTTCCGGTGGGGGTATCCATTATTGGAGCTCCTCTTCGAACAATAATGAAAACGGAAAGTACGTACACGTTGCCTCTGCTCCTCTCGGTACTGCATCAGGTGCTCTAAAGACGACTGCTTATTACGTTCGTCCAATTCGAGCCTTCTAGTCCAGAGCTATTGTTTAATTAACTTTACTTCTCTAATTAATCTCCTAAATCAGGGGTTGCACCAACAACCTTAATTACTCCCTTGTTATCTGCTCGAACCAGAATACCCTCACCAGAATCAACTCCTACCCCAGTAAGCGCTGCAATATTCACATAATGGCCAACTAATACCAACAAGCCGGTTTTGTTGCGATGATTAATTATTTGCTGCCGAACCTTTGAAGTCTGTGGATGTTTTGTTGCATCTGCCTCTTGAAACAATGAATCAAGGTTTCGATTTAATCTAACCTTGCCCAGATTTAGTAATTGAGCAGTCTCCTTTGCCCGGCACCACCTGCTTGATTCAACTCGTGCAATCTTTACTCCACGGCGCTGCAACCACTGGCCAATCTCCTTGGCATCTTCTCGCCCCTCCGCTGAGAGGTTTCGCTGAGTAGAGCAATCATTTAATTTGAAATTAGCTGGATCACCTACACCTGGCGCCAAGCTGTGACGAAACAAAAGTACATAACCCTTTGGCGCTTTTCCTTGCAATTGATCCCATATAAGCAGTTCATTGGCAGAAGCGGTTTGGAAAGTGAGACACAAAGGAAGGATAAAAACTATGATGTAGATCAATCGCTTCATCATCGACCGCACTTAAATTATCCTTTTCCTTAATTTCATCCAGCGCCACTATCTCCAATTTATCATATAAATCATAAAATTCTTTGGTAGTGCAAGTAGAATCGGAATAAGAGTACTTCATTACTCCATAAGAAAGTAGGCAAGCGTGAGTCTTTTACTATTTGCACTGGCTGGTTCAATTGCACAATTAGTTGATGGCGCACTTGGTATGGGATTTGGATTACTCAGCTCAACCTTGCTTCTGACCCTTGGTGCCTCTGCTGCACTTTCATCAACCGCAGTTCACATGGCTGAAATCTTTACCACCCTCGCCTCTGGCGCCTCTCATTGGCATGCAGAGAACATAGATAAAAAAGTTTTATTGCAACTTGCGATTCCCGGTGGAATTGGTGCCTTCTTAGGCGCGATGTTCCTTTCATTTATTGATCTGTCCACTGGCAAGGTATTTATCTCAACTATTTTGCTTTTTCTTGGTTTCCTTCTTTTATACCGAAATCTCTTCGCCTCAATGAGCTCAAATATTGTTGAGATTAAAAACCCAAGATACTTCTCTTACTTAGGCTTTACTGGAGGATTTGTCGATGCTTCAGGTGGTGGCGGTTGGGGTCCAATAGTTACACCAACAATGATGACCACAACTTCGCTAGAGCCAAGAAAAATTATCGGCACTGTTAGTGCAGCCGAGTTCATTGTTGCGGTATCTGCATCGATTGGATTCTTGATAAATATCAACAGAATTGAGATGGATTGGAATGTCGTTGCAGGCCTTGCTATCGGCGGCACTCTGATGGCTCCTATTGCAGCCAAAATTGTTACAAAGTTACCGCGCAAACAATTAGCAATTCTGGTTGCCATTGCAATTATTGCGATTAATGGTTACCGACTTTTAATTGCTTAAAAGCTTTACTCGGTAACGATCCATCGTTTAAAGCTGTAATCGGTGAACTCGTAAACAGTAACTGGTCGCTTCTTATAGATCGCAGTGAAATCCTTGCTACCTTTGTATCGCATCGTGCCAAGCAGGATCAAGTATGGAAATCCAGTGCCGGGCGCCCTAACTCCCTTTAATACCTCACGCGACCAAGGTTTTGCATAGCTCTTTTTACTTTTCAATTTTGATTTACCTACAACTAGATTGCCGTGGAGGGCGCCAATTTTCTCTAACCAATTTAACTTTAAAATTAATCTGTTGCCTTGCTCAATAACCTTTGCCATCTTCTAACTATATACCCAGGCATAGAATTACCCCACACGCTAGGTCGTGTGGGGTAATTCCTATTGAGTTACTTGATCTTCGCTATTTGCTGCTTTGCTTTGTCGTATAGCTTTCCAGAAATTGAAATGTATCCCAATTCTGGGTACTTCTTAGGACATTCATCTAATAGATATGTGTGCCATTGCGCCACAATCTTTTGTGTTTCAGCATTTTTTCCAGCTGCTGCTGGGTATACCAAACCGTATGAGGCTGTTGCAATTGGGTATCCACCCTTAATTGCCTTTTGGTATGGCGTATCAAGGCTTCCATTCTCGTTAACGGTGCCGCCAACTAAGAATGCAGATGTTCCTGCCGCATTTGCCTCAACAAACTCGCCTGCCCAATTTTGGACTAGTGCTACTCCGAGTTTGTTTTGGGTAAACCATGCACTCTCTGCATAACCAATTCCTCCAACTTTATCCTTCACGCCGGCTGCAACCAACGCAGAACCGTTGGCAGATTGGAAGTTGAAGTAATTTGAAAGTGGGTTTGGTGTGCTGTTTGCAAAGGTACCTGATGCAATTTTTGGCCAAAGCGCACTGTTCGCACCAGCATTAGCGCCTTGCAAGAACTTACCAAACTGCTCTGAAGTACCAGAGGAATCGCTACGGTAGAAAACAGTGATTGGCAGGTTAGGTAGCGTTGCGTTGGCTTCAACTGTGTTGTACCTAGTAATTTTTGGGTTACCTTTTGCATCTAATACAGGAACTGTGCGCGTAACATTCTTTCCGGCAACCTTTACTGTAATTCTCTTTGTTGCAAATACTGGAACCTTAACTTGACCATCATTAACAGTTCTGATGCGAACATCGTTCCAGTTTTGAATTTCACCTGAGAAGATTTGTGCAATAACTTGAGGAGTTAAGTACACCGGTGTTTTGACTGAAGGTAGGTTGTATCCGATTGCAATCGCAGCTGCATAAACAGGTGCGTATTCAAGATGCTGCGGGAAGCCTGAGGTATAAGCAGAATCAGATGCTGCAAAATCAACTAGGTTATTTGCGAAATCTGTACGACCCCTACCTGATCCACCAGCTCCGTAGTTCACTGTGTGTCCAGTGTCTTTTGTAAAATCAACCTTACATTTATCGATAAGTGGTTGAGGAAATGAAGCACCACTGCCGTTAATCTGACCGGCAAATGCTGGTCCAGATGAAAGTATTAATGCAGCAGCTGCGATTGAAGCAATTGCCACTCTCTTGCGTAATTTCATAAACCCTCCGTAAGTTGTCCGTGGAGTTGAAAGTTAGCGAGATTTGGCAAACAAACAATGCGAATTAGGGAAATTTAACATGGCCCTTAAGTTAACAACAGGTATACAGATTTATGCACAGATTCGTACACAGATTGTGGCAAAGCGATGAGGGATCGAGATTTAGCCGAATCTTCCTGATACATAATCCTCGGTTCGCTTTTCCCTTGGATTAGTGAAGATATCGTTGGTTGTGCCACTTTCAATTAAGCGACCTGGTCCACCATCTGATAGGAAAAATCCGGTGTAATCCGAAACTCGCGCCGCCTGTTGCATATTGTGAGTCACGATAACAATGCTCATGGAGTCTGATAACTCTCTGATTGTCTCCTCAATACGAAGTGTTGAACCTGGGTCAAGTGCTGAACATGGCTCATCCATTAATAAAACTTGTGGATTTACCGCGAGGGAACGGGCAATACATAGACGTTGTTGTTGTCCACCAGATAGAGCACCGCCATACTCATTTAGGCGATCCTTAACCTCATCCCACAAACCGGCACGACGCAGGCAGCTCTCTAACAACTCATCTGCATTCTCAATCTTTAATTGAGATAACTTTAAGCCAGAGAGAACATTTTCCTTAATTGTCATCGATGGGAATGGATTTGGTTTCTGAAAAACCATTCCGACCTTTAATCTAATCTTTGTTACATCAACACCAGAGTCGTAAACATCCTTACCATCTAAAATTACCTGACCAGCTAGCGCTGCGGTTGGAATAAACTCATGCATTCGATTTAAAATTCTGATAAAGGTAGATTTACCGCAACCAGATGGTCCAATCAATGCAGTTACAGTTCCAGTAAAGAAATCTAATGAGATATCTTCAAGTACATGCTTGCTGCCAAACCAGGCGTGAATTCCTCGAGCTTCAAGACCAGATCCCGAGATGGTTGGGGTTCCTACCTTGGTTAGCCGAGCATTAGCAACATCAGCCAGTGAGTGAGAAGAGACCGACCTGTTGTTGGCATTTCTATCCCTGGTATTGCTGGCCTGACTTCCGGTTACCTGACTCATACTTTCCTCTCGATCATTGGTTGTTGCTGGATTATCTTGATTACTCATGCAGATCTCCTTCTTGCCGAGCTAAAGTAACGGGCCATAGCAAAAAAGATTAAAACTGAAACCATTAAAACAAAGAGGCCAAGCCAGGCTCTGCTAACCGCATTTGGGCTACCAATTAAAAGATTTTTCCAAACATACATAGGGAAGGCTGACATATTTCCATCCAGCGGATTTAAATTAACTGCATCTGCACCACCGATTGTCACCAATAATGGCGCTGTCTCACCAACTACCCGAGCAATTCCTAAAATTATCGCGGTCACCAAACCACTTTTTGCTGCGGGAATCACCACTGTTGCAACTGTTCGCCATTGGGTAGCACCTAAGGCAAGTCCGGCCTCGCGCAGATCTTGCGGAATCAATTTCAAAACCTCTTCAGAGGTTCGAGCAACTGTTGGGATCATTAGAACTGTTAAGGCAAATGCTCCAGCAACACCACTGTAGGCATTACCCATTTGAATCATCCAGAATGCAAATATAAATAAACCAGCCACAATCGATGGCACGCCGCTCATCGCCTGGACAAAGAATCTTACTAGGCCAGCAAATCGTCCTTTTACTTCAACAATGTAAAGCGCCGTTAAAACTCCGATTGGAGTCGAAAGTATGGTTGCAAAAAATACGACGTATGCAGTTCCAATGACTGCGTGCAATAGACCGCCTTCACTTAAGTCTGTATCTGAGGCAGTAACTGACATATCCTCGGTGAATATGCGTAGTGAAAATCCAGCGGTTCCCAATCTGACAACCTCGTAGAGAATGGAGGTGAGTGGAATAATCACAAAAGCGGCAGCAATATAAACTAAAACTGTAGTTCTCGAGTTCATCGCAGCTTTACGATCTTTGCGTAACCAACTTACAGTTGTCGCTGTGATGATTGCTAAAGTAATTAAAACGAGTGCAAAACCTAATTTTCCCTTAAGTGGGGTGATCGCAACAATTGCTAAACTGCCAAAGACAGTAAAGAACGCGCCTAGTATGTCAGGGATTAAACTTCTGATACTCAACTTCCATGGCCGGGCGGGCTTAACAGCGAATTGAGTTTGGCTCATAATTACTCTCTCGCTGTCTTGTTGATAATAAAGTTAGCGATGAAATTTACAATTAATGTTACGAGGAACAGTACAAAGCCAGCAGCCATTAATGCTTGTAACTCTACGAAATCTGCCTCACCAAACTTGTTAACAATCATCGAAGCCACATTGCCACCAGCGCTAAGTAGAACTTCGATTCGGATGTCATAAACAAGATTTAAAACGGTGTAAACAGCGACAGTTTCACCCATGGCTCGACCAAGACCCAACATTGCACCACCAACAACGCCACCGCGGCCATAAGGGAATACAACAGCTTTGACCATCGCCCACTTGGTTGCACCAAGTGCGTATGCTGCTTGAATTCGCTCTGGTGGAGTTTGCGCAAAGACTTCACGTGAGATTGCGGTAATGATTGGCGTAATCATGATCGCCAAAACTAGACCAGCGACAAATGGTGATCGAGTAAATACTGGAGCTGGCATATCAAAGATCGGAATAAAGCCCAAGTACTTGTGAATTAATTTTGCCCAGTACTCGGCATGAGGCATAAATACGAAATAGCCCCACAAGCCGTAAACAATTGATGGGATCGCAGCCATTACATCTACAACGATAACCATTGGTTTCTTCAACCACTCTGGCGCGTAATAAGATAAAAATAAAGCAGTCCCGACAGAAATTGGCACAGCAAATAGCATGGCAATAATTCCAGTGACTATAGTTCCAAATAACATTGCGCCAATGCCGTAACGAGCATCTTGGCCAATCTCTGGAATTGCATCCTCCCATTCAAAGCCGGTTAAGAAACCCAAGCCTGCATTTCGAATTGCCTCAAAGCCGTTGAAGATTAGGAAGTAAGCAATTAAACCTAGTAATACAAGGGAGATCATTCCGCCACCAGTTACAACTGCGCGAAAAACTTTGTCGGTAATGCGTGGCTCCGTTGTGATAACCCTTGGTGCCGGAGTTACCTTCTTATCTGGAGCTACGATTGTCATGGGCAAATCATGCTAAAGAGTGCACATTTAAAGGTTTAATCGGAATAACGCCCAGATGAACGGAAGGTGAATTAGATCAGAGCGCCACGCCTGCCCTAGGGTTGGGCGTATGGGAAATGATCTGCCAAACCTGATCTGGGTCGATTGCGAGATGACTGGATTAGATCTAAATAAAGAGGCATTGGTGGAAATCGCAGTCCTAGTTACCGATGCCCAGTTAAATATCCTAGGAGAGGGTGTCGATCTAGTTATAAAAACCTCGCCAGAGAAGTTGGCGGCGATGGATGAGTTTGTTAGAAATATGCACACCGAATCTGGTCTGATCAATGAGATCCCAAATGGCGTCTCACTTGAAGAGGCCGATGCCGCCATCATCGCCTATCTAAGTAAGTATGCACCTGGTGAAGGAAAATCCCCACTTGCTGGAAATAGCGTTTATGTTGATCGTGGATTTATCGCTCGAGATCTACCCCTATTAAATAAGTATCTGCACTACCGAACAATTGATGTCTCATCGATTAAAGAGTTAGCCCGCCGCTGGTATCCAAAGGTTTACTTTGCCGCCCCGGCAAAGGTTGGCAACCACCGCGCATTAGGCGATATTCGGGATTCAATCGAGGAGCTTGAGTACTACCGCAATAATATCTTCATTCAATCGTGAAGTAGTATTGCCCTGTAACAAACATGGTGGGCGTAGCTCAGCTGGTAGAGCACCCGGTTGTGGTCCGGGATGTCGCGGGTTCGAGCCCCGTCGCTCACCCCACTATTTCAATCAAACAAAGCAACATTTTAGAATCTAGGAGAGTTAAATGAAACCGATGATCTTTGATGTTGTAATTGAAATTCCAGCTGGCTCTAGAAATAAGTACGAGATCGATCACAGCACCGGCCAGATTCGACTTGATCGAATGTTATTTACATCTACCCGCTATCCATATGATTACGGCTTTGTTGAAAACACGCTTTCCCTAGATGGCGATCCACTTGACGCTCTTGTCATGTTGGATGAACCAACCTTTCCTGGCTGCATTGTTTCCTGTCGCACCATTGGCATGCTTCGCATGACTGATGAAAAGGGTGGCGATGATAAGTTGTTATGTGTAGCAGCTGGTGATATTCGCAAGGATTACCTGACTGATATTTCAGATCTGCCAAAATTTGAATTAGAGGAGATTAGACACTTCTTTGAGGTCTACAAATCTCTCGAACCAAATAAATCAGTGCACGGTGGAGATTGGGTAAACCATGCCGCCGCCGAGGCTGAGATTAATAACTCTTATGCTCGATTTAAAAAGCACTAAAACTCTCTAAACCAGTGAGCCTCGCTGAGTAAATGCATTTGAAACTCGGCCAACTGAAACAATAAAGGCTGCAGTTCTAAGATCTGCCTTGTACTTCTTAGATACCTTATGAACATTTACAAAAGCCTTCTCCATACGCTCATCTAACTCTTTACGGAACTTCTCAATTGGCCAGGAGAACTGCTGGATATTTTGGGTCCACTCAAAATAAGAACCCATCACGCCTCCGCTATTTGCCAAAATATCTGGCACGATCATAACTCCTCGCTCGCGCAACTTTGTATCAGCTGAAGTTGTAATTGGTTGATTTGCGCCTTCAATAATGAAATCTGCCTTTATCTTATCGGCATTATCTGAGTTAATGACTCCACCTAACGCCGCAGGAATTAACACATCACACTCAATTTCTAGCACCTCAGATGCACCAATTCGATTATCAGATTTAATTTCAGAAAGGTTCTTAACATCAAAGATAGATTTAATATCTAATCCCTTTTTATCGTAAATTCCACCAGTTACATCAGATACAGCAATAACCGTCATGCCCAACTCTTCGCAAACTAATGCCGCGTATCGACCAACATTTCCAAAGCCCTGAATAGCAACAGTTGCACCCTTTACCTTTTTACCGCTCTCTTTCAAAGTAGCGGCAGCAATTTGTGCAACGCCGCGACCAGTTGCTTCTTCTCTTCCTGGTGCGCCAAACAATGAAACTGGTTTGCCGGTAACACATGCAGGTTGGAAACCTTCTATCCGATGAAACTCATCCATTAGCCAGGCCATAGTTTGCGCATCTGTTCCCATATCAGGGGCCGGAATATCTCGATTAGGACCAAGCACATTAATTAATGTTCTAGTCCAACGACGTATTACCTCCTCTTTTTGTAGTGAGGTCAACTTGGATGGATCAACAGTCACGCCACCTTTGCCGCCACCAAATGGCACATCAATTAATGCAGTCTTCCAAGTCATAAGTGATGCCAGTGCACGAACTTCATCTAGATCAACATCTTGGTGAAATCTAATTCCACCTTTTCGTGGACCTCGAGCACTTGAGTGCTGCACGCGATATCCGGTTAAAACATCAATACCTTCTTCGCGATGCAATGGGATTGAAATGACGACCTCTCGTTCACAGGCAGAGATTGCATCGATTAAACCTTTTTCTAAATTCAAAATTTCACCAGCTTGGGCAACGCGTTGATTTACTTCGGCAAAGGCTGAATGTGGTGACTGCGTTGCCATGTGCCCAATCTAGGTTAAATCTACTTTTTTGACTAAACCCCGCATTAATTAATGGTAAAAATCAAGTGAAATATCAAGTTATTGGTAAATGGTGCTGAATACTTAAACCATGATCGTAGATGTTGCACTGTATAAAGGTGGTCTACGCGTAAATGGACCATCTGATATTTCAGATCAAGTAGACACTGCTCGCAAAGAGGGTGGTTTTGTCTGGGTTGGATTAGCTGAGCCAACTCAATCAGAGTTTGATCATATTGTTGGTGAACTTAACTTTCATCCACTTGCAGTTGAGGATGCAGTATCTGCCAAGCAACGCCCAAAGATTGAAGCCTATGAAGGATTAACTTTCTTTGTTATAAAAACAGTTTTCTATGATGAAGCAAAATCTGAAATTACCACCGGTGAATTAATGTGCTTTGTTGATAAACACTTTATTGTGATTGTCAGACATGGTGAAGGCTCGCCCCTTACATCAGTTCGCCATGACATAGAACAGCATCCAGAACAATTAAAACTCGGACCTTTTGCAGTTCTGCACGCCGTAGTTGACCGCGTGATCGATGGTTACACCGCAATCGCAACTGAATTAGAAAATGATGTAATAAATATTGAATCAAAAGTATTCGGAGGAAATCGCAAAACTTACAGCCAGGAGATCTACTTTTTAAAGCGTGAGGTTATCGAGTACCGGCATGCAATCGAGCCATTGGTAATTCCGTTGCAAAAAATAATTACTGAAAATTTTGATACTGCACCAGAAGCAATAAAGCCCTTCTTTCGTGACACAATCGATCACCTGCAACATGCATGCGAGCATGCATCTGGCATGGACTCACTTTTAACGACTGTGCTGCAAGCAGATTTAGCGCATGTGCAGGTAAGACAAAATGAGGATGTTCGCCGAATCTCTGCGTGGGTTGCGCTGGCTGCAGGACCAACAATGATCGCTGGAGTATATGGAATGAACTTTGAGAATATGCCTGAATTAAAGTGGCAATTTGGTTATCCGCTCACGATCTCTGTAATTGGATTGCTGAGTGGATTTCTCTTTTATAAGTTCAAAAAATCCAACTGGTTATAGGCAAATCCACGCACGATCTATGTTTCACCTCATCTACATTCGCTGATAGGGTCGGCCAGTACAAAAGACCGGGTTGTTAGCTCAGTTGGTAGAGCAGGTGACTCTTAATCACCGGGTCGGGGGTTCGAGTCCCTCACAACCCACTCGCAGTCAGTCTCTGTTTTATGCTGAAAATTCAAAGTTTTAGATTTCAAAACAATTCTGAATGACTTCCCATTCTAACTAGCGTTAACAAATTCTCCCCACTTTTAAAGTAAAGAAGGAGTAAGTCAGGGGCTATGTGACATTCGCGAATCCCGCTGTAATCACCTTTTAATGAATGATCACGCATTCTTCGAGGCAATCTTTCATCTCTAACCAATAGATCAATAATTGCTTCAAATACTTCTTGAAAATTTTTTATTTTACGTGACTTGCCTTCACGCTTGAAATCTCTTTTAAATTGACTAGTGAAGTCAATTTCGCGCATTCAACCGTTTCGTTAACGCTCTTGAATCCTTGGCTCTCTTTGTTTTTCCAGACTTTGCATCTTTTATAGCTTTAAGAGTCTTTATGTTTGGTCGAGTTGGATCAAATGGCAGCGCTTTATCTTCAATTACGCGAAGTAAAAACATGCGAACAGCGCTAGAGGTTGTTAAGCCTGAGGCTTCTAGTATCCGAGCAGCCTTTAACTTTACATCTTCCTCGATACGAACATTTAGCCTTGTGTCTGAAGCCATGTTTCCTCCTGTGCGCACATTGTACACACATTAATATTTTTAGGCAAGTAAGCTAAATGTAGAGAATTGGTACGACTCGACCAAGGATTTTCACAAACAATGTGGATAACCAAATTTGGAGAAGTTTCAATTCTGCCTAAAAGTGTTCAGGTTCTGCAGCGCCCACCTAGAGTTGTTTTACTTAATGCTCTTAATCTTTTTCTGACTTTTTACCAGACCCTTCGCTGTTGCTAGATGCTGAAGGCGAAATCACTTGCTGGCGCGCTGGTGCCGGGAGCGGGATCTTCTATGGCCGGTCCTTGCGCCTGCGTAACTCGATACTTCCAAGTTGCCTCTGCCCCCGAATGCCCAACCAAAACTGTCAAAACTAAGCTGGCTATTGCAAGTAAGGGGACAAAAACCTTAACCACTTGTTGCAAGAACTTCGGCACTTTGGTGCGAACCCGATCTGATTTCTCAATTGCAAACCAGATAGAAAATATGATTGCAAAAACTAGTACAACTAAAGCCAACCGCTCGCCCAAGGTTGCGTGAGATTTTGGTAAACCAACTCTTTCCGATAATGCCTCACCAGATTGGGTGGCAATAAAGGCGGTAATTGGTGAAAGTAAAACTGCAATTAAAACAAGTGGTGAGTAAGTACTACGCCACTTACCAACAAAGGTGAGGATCAGTGCGCCAATTGCAGCAAGTGGAACAACTACAACTACGGCGTGACTGATCAGTGGATGGATCGGTAAGCCAGTTATTAGGTCAAACACCCACATCCTCTATCCTCTTGGTCACGCTATATTTCCACAATAGCCCTGCGGTTATGCGATTGCAAAACTGGCTTAATAAAGGCTGAGAATAAGTAAGTCTCACCGAGATTAAGTGTGGGTGCTAGCCGCCTCAATTGCAACAGTATTAGCTTTGCCAGCACAATAACTTGCGGATGGTCTAGCCTTTGGCAGTACTGATGTAGCACTTTGTACAAAATTTGCTCGTACAAGATAGAGGGTTAAAAAGATGGAAGATATTTCAAGACGCGGATTACTCGCCGGAGCCTGTGCTGCTCTTTTAATGGGCAGCGGTCTAGTTCCTCAAGCAGCAAATGCGTCAATTAAAAAACTTCCGAGAGATCGTCTCTCTGTTCGGTTAAGTGGGGTTCCACAACTTGCAAAGGTTGGCGGCTCAGTTCGAATCGGTGTAATCAAAAAGATACCGGTAGCAATCGCTCGTACTGGTCCTTCAACCTATGTTGCCTTCAATTTATCCTGCCCGCATCAAGGGGTAATTGTTAATCAAACACCAGATGGTTGGGTATGTAATGCTCACCTTTCAAAGTTTGAACCAGATGGTGATTTAGTTTTAGGACCAGCAACTACTGGATTAAGGCGCGTACCAATCAAAGTTTCTAAAGGCGTAGCAACTGTCGGTTAAGTTGTAAATTCTTTAGAAAAGGAGTTGATATGGCTATTTGTCTAAACCCACAATGCCAAAAAATTGTGCCAAATGAGAGTGTTAAGTGCTCAGCTTGTGGCGGTGAAACTCTTTACAAGTTTCGGATGTATCAACCACCTGAAAATATTGAGGAACAGATCTCAATGGAGAGCTTTCAACGAGCTCTTAAAAATACAAAACCCATACGCGAGCGGGTTCCAACAGAGCACTCAGGCATTGGCTCATTTAAATCAAAGATTGCAGTCAGAATTCAATACATCACTCGAAAGTTATTTTTTCGGCGTTACCGCCCTGGAAGATAAAAAGCTTACTTAAGTTTTTGCCGCCAAGAGGAGAAACTTCTAACCGATCCTGCATGGGGTTTTCTTAGCCATGGAAATGGATGAATCTGCGCTAGATTTTTAAAGTTAGCAAAAGAGGGCACTGGTGCATAAGTAACTGCTACTGAGTTTTCTTGGGCAAATAGGTATGGATCTCCCAAATAAACATTCAGTTCTCTTCGCTTAGATAAATCCTTTAGCGTTTGCAGATAGAAGCCAATTCGATTTGAACTTAGCTGTAGTTTTGAAAGCGCTGCTTGATTAAAGACAAAGACCACCGGTAGCTCTGGATTTGCAGCGAGCGCAGGATCGCTATCCCCCATCGAATCAATGGTTAGTAGAACTATCTTCACATCTGCATTGTTAACAACTGCAACCGGCCCAGTTGTGCGAGCAAGATCTGGATCTGCATCAAGTAATGGATTCTTATCTAATTGCCTTGGAGTTATCTCATCTGGAAACTCTTGAATTGGGCAGTTCAATTTAAGCGGACATTTGTTACACAAACCTGGTGCGCGCTTTTCTACCTGCCACCTTGCAAATCCATACGGCTTTCCCGTGCCAGCACCAACGGTCCACTGCCAACCTAAAAGATTTGCAGCTCTTGAACCATCAATTAACTCGCGATACATCCGCTCTTGCCCATGCAACCAACCCTTATTGTTTCTAACACTCCAATGGGATGAGAGCCACATCCTCGTTTGGTTTACTAACCAACCATCACTTTCTAACTCACCAACTACCTCATTAATACACAACATCTCACGGTTCCAACCATCTCCTGCTGCACTCCATTGCGCCTCAAAGCGCAGGTTCTCAAATAATCTTGTGCCAATTCGTGCATAAAGATGGCGGGCATACTCCTGCCAATAAAGCTCATCTCTAAACTTTTCTAGATCGCGAAAAGGCGCACCTTTAACCGCTTGATATACCTGGCTTAAAGTAAGAATGTTATGACGAATATATGGTGATAAAACTGTGGCACCACGTTTACCTCTTGGCAAAACCTCTGATCTTAAGTTTGCGTAATTGGTGATATCTAGATTTTCTAACGCCTTATTTGCTGCACTTTGCCCACCCGCTATAGAGCTAAGCCCTAACCTGCCTGAATAAAGCCCCTGAAAATCCTGCTCGATGATCTCAATCTCTGCTCGATTTAGGTTGATTGGCTTCAAATCCATACTGTAAGGTTACTCATCTATAATTTTAAAGATAATATAAATCTTATGATCTCACGTGTTTGTGTCATTGGAGCGGGGCCAAGTGGTGTCACCGCCGCGAAGAATTGTGTTGAAAATGGGCTTGAGGTTGTGGTCTTTGAAAAAAATGACAAGGTTGGCGGGAACTGGGTTTTCAACGCCAAGACTGGCCACTCAAGTGTTTATGAGAATACACATTTAATTAGCTCGAAGGCGTGGTCGGAGTTTGAGGATTATCCGATGCCGGATTCATTTCCAGATTATCCAAATCATATTCAACTGCAAAATTACTTTGAATCTTACGCAGAGCACTTTGGTGTAATGCCAAAGATTAGATTTGATCACACCGTAAATCATGTCAATCGGCAGGTAAATGGAAATTGGTTAGTTGAGTTTACTGATGCGGCTGGGGCAAAGAGGAGTGAAGTTTTTGAATACTTAATGGTTTCAAATGGACATCACAATGTGCCGAAGTATCCTGAGTATCCAGGGAGTTACAGTGGAAAATTTCTGCACTCTCATGATTTCAAGGGTGTAGATGAGAGTTGGCGTGATAAACGAGTATTGATAATTGGTGCGGGTAACTCGGCCTGTGATATTTCAGTTGAGACAGCTCGTATGACCAAAACTGTGCACATGTCGATGCGCAGTCCACAGTGGTTTTTCCCTAAATTTATATTTGGTAAACCAGGTGATGTTTTTGCAGCAAAGAGTAAGTGGTTGCCAAAGCGGTTGCGTCAGTATGGCTTAAAGCTTTTAGTTCGGTTGATTCAGGGCCCGTATAGCCAATATGGACTGCCAGAGAACACAACTCTCCCTTTGAATACTCATCCAACCTTGAACTCAGATTTAATGGATTTTATTAGGCATGGCCGAATCAAACCCAGAGGTGCAATCAAATCTTGGGATGGTTTAACTGTTGAGTTTGTCGATGGCGGTAAAGAAGATTTTGACATCATTTGCGCCGCAACCGGCTTCTGGACCACCTTCCCATTTTTTGATGAGAGATTTATAAATTTCAAAGATCTAACTGCCATACCCTTGTATAAAAAGATGATGCATGAAAGGTATGAAAATCTCTACTTCATTGGATTATTTCAACCACTCGGTTGTATTTGGCCACTAGCTGATTACCAGGCGAAGATTGCATGTTTAGAAATAACTGGAAAGTACCGCAGGCCAAAGGATATTAAGTCTGCGATTGATCATGAAGTAAGGAATCCGCACTTTAATTTCACAACAGCACAACGTCATGCGGTAGAAGTGGATTATCACCTATTTCGCAAAGAGCTAAAAAGTGAGCTGAGAAAAGCTGGTGTCGATATAGGTAAATCACCGGCGGGAAATAAGCGGCTGTACAAAAGTTTTGCCTAAAGGCAAATTACTTCTCGATCTCCTTAATCAGATCAAAATTACTGCCACCTAATTGTCCTTGTGCGGAATATAGATCCAACTTTGCACGGGTATCAGCAATATCTAAGTTTCGCATTGTTAATTGACCAATTCGATCGGTTGGTCCAAAGGCGGCATCTTCAGTTCGCTCCATCGATAACTTTTCAGGTGAGTAAGAGAGTGCAGGACCTGTTGTATTAATAATTGAGAAATCATCACCACGGCGCAGGCGAATTGTTACTGTTCCGGTAATTGCGGAGGCTACCCATCGAGTTAATGATTCGCGGAGCATTAATGCTTGTGGATCAAACCAGCGACCTTCATAAAGCAGGCGACCTAAGCGACGACCCTCGGCATGGTAATTAGCAATGGTGTCCTCGTTGTGAATAGCACTTACTAATCTCTCATATGCAATAAATAAAAGCGCCATCGCTGGTGCCTCATATATGCCACGACTCTTTGCTTCAATGATTCGATTCTCAATCTGATCTGACATGCCAACTCCATGGCGTCCACCAATTGCATTTAACTCTTTAATTAATTCAACTGAATCTTTAAATAATTTACCATTTACGGCAACTGGACGTCCTTGCGAAAACTCAATCTTTACATCCTCGGTTTCAATCTTTACTAATGGATCCCAAAACTTAACTCCCATAATTGGTTCAACTAACTCGATCGATGAATCAAGCTCCTCAAGTTTTTTCGCCTCATGAGTTGCACCTAAAATATTTGCATCTGTTGAGTAAGCCTTTTCAACACTGTCGCGGTAAGGCAGGTTGTGATCCTTTAGCCACTGCGACATCTCTTTGCGGCCACCAAGTTCGGCAACAAAGGCCTCATCAAGCCATGGCTTATAAATCTTTAACTTTGGATTTGCAAGAAGCCCGTAACGGTAGAACCGTTCGATGTCATTACCTTTATAGGTAGAGCCATCTCCCCAAATTGAAACATTATCTTTCAGCATTGCACGAACCAACAAGGTTCCAGTTACCGCTCTGCCTAATGGAGTTGTGTTGAAGTACTGCTTACCACCACTTCTAATATGAAAAGCACCGCAAGCAATTGCAGCTAATCCCTCTTCAACTAATGCACCTTTGCAATCGACTAATCTGGCAATCTGCGCGCCATACTCTTTGGCACGATCTGGGACACCCTCAATATTTGTTTCATCATATTGACCAAGATCTGCGGTGTAGGTGCAAGGTGTTGCACCCTTTGCTTTCATCCAAGCAACTGCAACGGAGGTATCAAGGCCACCACTAAATGCGATTCCGACCTTTTCGCCAACTGGCAGCGATGCGAGAACTTTGGACATGAGGTTAGCCTAACTTAAAGCGGGTGAAATCAGCCACCTAATTTTGCAGATATCCGCAGATTGGATTGATCTAAATGTAGAGTTTGAATATGGATATTGCATATAAATTATTATTGGTTCTTCACTTTATCGGTCTAGCTGGCTTACTTGGCGGCTTACTTGCTCAAATCCCAAATAAACCAAAGAAATTACAACCATTTGTTCTTCATAGCGCCTGGTTGATGTTTATTGCCGGCGTTGCGATGGTTGGTGTAAATAGAGCAATGCACTCAAATGATTCATCAGTGGAATTACTGGATCATGTCCCAGTTTCAATTAAATCAACATTGCTTTTAGTAATTCTAGTCTTTGGTTATTTGAATCTTAAGAAACCAGTATTGAGCACCAAGATCTGGGGCGTAATGACGGTGCTTGCTGTTGCAAATATTGTTGTCGCCGTATTTCTATAAGCAATAGCTGCTCTAAGTAATAGCCGCTTTAATCCACTCTAGATCCCGGGCTCTAAAGGTATCTAATAGGTAGAAGTCGATCTCAGTAATATTTAATTGCTTAAGTCGATCCACTTTTTTAATTAAATTATCTTTTTCAGTGCAATCTGGATAGGTAGGGCGCAAGATTGCACTCACCTTTGCTGAAACAGTTTGTTGGTATGAGCTTGCTAGATCAGCTACCTCTGAATCGGTAGGGCGATATATCAATGGTTCAAAGCAATCAACTAAGGCTGCGATCTGTTGATTATTGATGCCAATCTCCCAGCTCTTAGCAAGTGAGTTAGTACTTTTAACATCTATGAGTGGTGATTGATCCTCGTACTTAAACTTAACGCCAGCGGCATGGGCGATGGCAACAGCTTGGCTGTATAAATCTGATAACCCATTCTCTCGAGCCGATAGGTATTGCAAAATCTCTGGCCCTAAAATTTCAGCTAAAAACTCCTTGGTTAGCGACTTACCTAGCCATGGATCCTTATCATCAAAGACAACTTGCAGTGATCGCTTAATCTTCTGCGCCAGCGAAATTGCATCCCCTGTGAAGTTTGTTTTACATGATTCACAAAAACATAGCGAAAACAAAAATTCAGTGACAGGGCTTAACTCCATGAAAAAACGCTCATGATGTTCACCATGTCTTGCACCATGAAAGTGCAACGACTCAGCCATGATGGCGTTGATGCCCCTGCTTGCTAGATCCTTGGTCATGCCAAGTGCGTAACCTTGAACCGCTTTATTAATTGGACAAAGCTCAGATAGAAACTTATTACCAAAAACATTTGTCACGGTTGCAGATGGATAGGTCATACCAATCGCTGAGTTGTGCATATAAACCGCCCAGGCATTTACCTCAAAATTTTGCTTTGCCGCCTCTGCCAATACATTTTCAAGAAGTTGATTAGATGGTAGTTGATCAAATTCAGCGGGCGTTAATGCACCTACTTCATACTTAGAGTTATCAACCTTGTAGTAGTGAAATCCATCAGATAGATACTCAAGTTGTGGACCTTGGCGAAGTAGGAAGTCACGGCTTGCGTGGTAATTTAAAGCAAGATTAATTCCAGATAAACCTGCTGCTTTCAAATCGGTAATTACCTTTGCGGCTGGTTCACGAAAAAATGTGTATGGCAGGGTAAAAGCGTTTGATTTTACCGAACTCATTTCACGCTGCCGGCGGTTAAGCCACCAACTAAATACTTCTCGATCATAATAAACAAAATTACAACCGGCACAATCGCAATCATTGTGGTGGCAAACAAGTACTCCCACGCAACATCGTATTGGCCAATAAATGAGGTCAAACCAACTGGCAGAGGTTTTTTATCTACCGAGCTCATAATGGTTAATGCAATTGTGAACTCATTCCAGGCTGCAACAAAGGTAAAGATCACCGCGGTTACCAAGCCTGGTAATGCGATCGGCAGAGTTACTTTACGAAGTGCTTGAACGCGAGTACAGCCATCAATCATCGCTGCCTCTTCAATCTCAACTGGGATGCTGGAGAAAAAGCCGGCCAGCAACCAGATCGCAAATGCTAAGTTAAATCCAGCATTAAGAATGATTAGGGCCAGATAGGTATCTAGTGCATTGAAAAAATCAACCTCTTTGAAGATACCGATGATTAAGGCGGTAGGAGAGAACATTTGTGTTGCCAGTACTAAAATCAAAAAGAAACCCCGGAACTTAAACCGGTACCGCGAAATGAAATAGGCAGCTGGAATAGTTACGATCAGCACAAGTAAAGTGGCAGAGATTGAAATAATTAAGCTTGATTTCAAATATCCCCAAATTGGAGCTTCACTCCATACATCAATGTAATTTCGCCATTGCCAAACCACTGGAATGTGTGTGGAAGGAGTGGCGTATACCTCTTCGCGGGTTTTAACCGAGGTAAAGAACATATTTATGTATGGGTAAACAAATATCCACCCAACAAAATAGGCGCCGGACATCGTCGCAATCTTTTTAGGTGTTATGCCTTTTTTCATACTTCAGTCCTTGTCGCCTTAGTTGCCTTTAAGTAAAAGCCGACCACAATCAAAATAATGCCAAAGTTTAAGACTCCAAGAGCTGTTGATTGACCCATATTGGATTCAATGAAGGCCAGTTTGTAGGCAAAAGTAGTAGTTGTATCGGTGTCATAGCCAGGACCACCTCGGGTCATTACCCAAATGATTGGGAATGAATTAAAGACATTTATTAAGTTAATAATTGTGGCAATTAACAATGAGTTACGAAGTAGCGGAAATTTAAGTCTGCGATAGATCTGCCATGAGGTAGCGCCGTCAACCGATGCTGCCTCAACAATGTCATTTGGAATAGATTGCAGGCCAGCTAGCAGTACAAAGGTAGTAAATGGTATTGAAACAAATATTGCTACCCACATCAAGAAATAAAAGGATGTACCAGGGTTTCCGACCCAATCCACTGGCTCTGAGATCAAACCAAGTTCACTTAAGGTCAGATTTAACTCACCAGAATAGGCATCCAAGATCCAAGTCCAGATCATCGATGTCATAACAACGGAGGCTGCCCATGGAAAGATTAAAGCCCAACGGACAAATTTGCGTCCTGGGAAATTTTGATTAATTAATTGTGCAAGTGGTAACGAAAGTGCGATTGTGAAAAAGACAATCCCAAATACCCAGAAGAATGTTCTTCTTAATACTGGGTAAAGATCCACATTTGCAAAGAGATCTCGATAATTTGCTAAACCATTGAATTCAAGCAGGCTGCCAGCTAGTGAAATATCGGTAAATGATGTTCTGACCAAAATAACTACTGGCCAAATTACTACCAGAAAGATTAAAAATAAGGCTGGGCCAATCCACGGTAAGGCGCTCAAAAATGAAACATTATGACTTACCTTTAATTTTTTGGTGCTCTGCGGCTTGGTCTCACTTGATGTTGCAGTGGCCAAATTTAATCACTCCTAAGTTATGAGTTAAACAGAGATTTATTGATGTAATGAGATCCCCGATCAGGGGATCTCATTACCAATCGATTTAAAGTTAAATAAACCTTGCGGTCTTACTTAACTCCAGCAGCGACAGCAGTTCTCTGCAATGAATCTAGAACTGTCTTTGCATCCTTAGTGATACCGCCACCGATTTGGGTGGTGATCTTTGCAACTACTGCTCCCCATGAACCAAGAGTTCCTGGGTAGAAGATTGCGTTGTCTAGCTGCTCAATGAATGGAAGCAGTGTTGAGTCCACTTCAGTTGATGCTGACTTAGTTGCAGGGATAAATCCACCGGTTGCCCGTAGGAATGCTGCGTAGTTCTTTGGCTCGTATAGGAAGTTAAGCCACTTTGATACTGCATCCTGGTTACCTGGCTTCTTAAATGCCATGTAGTAATCCTGAACACCCAAAGTGATTGGCTTCATTCCGGCTCTTGCAGTTGGGAATGGTGCTACACCGTAATCAACCTTGCTCTTGTAATCCTTCAAAGTTGAAGGGAAGAATACAGATGCGTTAATCATCGCTACTTTGCCTTGGCTAAATAGTTTGAATGCATCGGTACGGTTTGTTGATGCAGGGTTAGGTTGTGTGTAACCAGCGCGTGTCCAAGCCTTCAACTGATTTAGTGTTTGAACGTTTGCAGCTGAGTTGATAACCCACTTGTTTGTCTTCTCATCAAAGTAACGTCCACCATTGCCGCCAGCCCAGATTTGGAACTCAGCTTGAGCTTCCTCTGCACCTAGTGGAATTGCTAATGGGTAAACTCTTGAGCCGTACTTTGCTTTGATTCGCTTTGAAGCAGCTGTTACCTCTGCCCAAGTTGTAGGAATCTTTGTGTTTCCTGCACCGTAGAACAATGTCTTGTTGATGAAGAACATACGAGCTGATGCTAGATCAGGCACTGCGTACTCAACACCGTTGTACTTTGAGTTCTCACGGAAGGCTGTTGCGAAATCTGAAAGAGTCTTTTCAGTGAATAGATCGCTTGCCTTGTATAACAATCCTTCAGCAGCAAACTCTGAGAAGGTGTTTAGGTTAAGAATATCTGGGTATGACTTTGTTGAAATTAAGGTACGTCCCTTAACTAGGATGTCATCCCATGACACATTCTCATGCTCAACCTTGATGGTTGGGTTTGCTGCCATGAAGCGCTTGTTTAGATCTTCATAGTAAGCAGGCATTTTGTCTGTGTAGTTTGGTGTAAGGATCTTGATTGTTACTGTATTTGCTTGAGCTGGCGCAGCTGCAAATAATGCACCTGCTGCTAACGCAAATGAAGCCGCAACAGCAACGCTGCGATTGATTAGTTTCTTCATTAAGTTATTTCCTCCTAGGATCCCACCCTGTGGTGGGTTGGGGCATACCTCATCATTAAATGACCCTTTCGAGCAAGGTGAGTTAAGCGCAAAGATGATAAATTTTTTGGTATCAAATTTTAAGGTTGAGCGTGAAATCCCAGCTAGCGAGATCTAATTGCCCGGCCTGGAACCGCCTCGGTTCGCTTGCCGCCAAGCAGGGTGGCAACCCCACCAATCCAGACATTTTCAATACCCGCCGCCGGCAACCTTGGGCTCTCATAGGTTGAACGATCAAGAACAGTTGTAGCATCTAACAAAACTAGATCTGCTTTTAATCCAGTTTTTACAAAGCCACGATCTTTTATTCCTAATCTTTTCGCTGCACGACCACTCATACGTGCAACCGCTCCTTCAAAGGATAAAACCTTCTCTTGTCTTGCATAAACACCAAGGTAACGAGCAAAGGTGCCGTAACTTCTTGGGTGTGGCCGGTTGCCAGTCAAAATTCCATCGCTACCAATCATGTGTCTGCGATCTTGCATAATGGCACGAACATTTCCTTCATGCCCAGAGAAGATAATGCAGGAGGCTTTTAACTCCTCATCTGCAATAAAATCTAGGTAAAACTGCGTTACATCTTTATTAACCATTGCCGCGCACTCGATCATTGATTTTCCTACAAACTTTAAATTGTGATCATTACTAATTCCCGCAACGGTAATAGCTGGCCAATTAACAACTCCACCCTGGTTTCCATCACTGCCTGTAACATTTAAATCATTAGTCACTCGATCACGGTGCTCTTTAATCTTTAGCCGCTTAAGTGTCTCGCCATTTCCGCCTGCTTGAATCCAGGATGGCAAAAGTGCATGCAAATAGGTAGAGCCAGCGAGGTATGGATAGGTATCAAGGGTTACATCTACTCCCTTACCCTCTGCTTTATCCAACATCTCAAATAAGAGATCAGTTTTGTCGTGAAAATTTGGGTGGCTCATATGACAGTGGGTTAAGTGCAATGGTGATTTTGATTGTTCTGCAATATCTAAACACTCAGCAACTGCATCTAAAAACTTTGCCCCGTAGTTGCGGTGGTGGGGTGCGTAATAGCCACCATACTTTGCGACCACCTTACACAACTCGATAATTTCATGATCATCTGCATAAATTGCTGGCACATAGGTTAAGCCGGCAGATAAACCAAAAGCACCCTCCTTCATTCCACTTTCAACAAGGTGGCACATCTGCTTTAACTCATCAGCATTTGCTGTGCCCTCTTCATTGCCGCGAACTAGCATTCGCAAAGTTCCGTGTGGAATTAAGTAAGCAACATTAACTGCAGCGCCGGCATCAACTCTGCCTAAGTACTGAGCAACGGAGTGAAAATCCCATTTGAAACCATCTGGATCACCATTCCAACCAAATAATTGGCTGCGTAATTGTTGCAATGTCTCGGGATTACTTGGCACATATGACAAACCATCTTGGCCCAATACCTCTGTTGTAACGCCTTGAGTTACCTTCGCTAAATGTTGTGGATCTGTAATTACCGCAAGATCAGAGTGCGCATGCATATCGATAAAGCCTGGCGTAATTGTTAAGCCAGAGCCATCAATAATCTTTCCTTGCTCTTCACCCTTAAGTAATGAACCTACCTTTGCAATATAGCCATCAACTATTAATAGATCATCTCTAGTTGCCGGCTTATCCGTGCCATCAATAACTTCTGCGCCACGGATAGTAAAGGTATTTTCAGCCATTTAAATTAATCAGAGCCCTCAACGATTTTATACATCGGTGCCATGCCAGCAAGTAGGCCACCATCAACAACCATCTCGCTGCCACTCATCCATTCAGATTTATCAGAGAGTAAAAATATAACCGCCTCTGAAATATCCTTTGGCTTGCCAACCCGACCTAATGGATACCAAGGCTTTAGATTTTCAAAGATTGTTGGATTGCGATTAACCCGTGATTGCCATGCATCAGTTGCGATGGTGCCAGGAACAACTGTGTTACATCGAATTCCGTGTGGACCATAGCGAACTGCAACTGTGCGAGTTAATGCATGTAGGCCAGCTTTCGCAACACTATAAGAGTCACTACCAACCATGGTTTTGGCATTAACTGTGCCGATATTGATGATATTTCCAGCTTTGCGCTTCATCATCTCTGGCAGTACCGCACGAATTGTTAGGAAGCTGCCAGTTAAAGTAATTGAAAGAGAGCGGTTCCAACTATCGAGTGAGGTCTTAACAAGATCCTCTGCCTCATGAACCATGGCGTTATTAACTAAACAATCGATTTTGCCAAAATCCTTTTCAATAGCCTTGAAGTTTTCAATTACCTGCGCTTCGTTGCCAAGATCGGTGTGGTAACCACGAACCTCTGCACCAGTCGCGGCGATCTCCTTAACCGTTGCATCGAGATTCTCTTTAATGACCTCAACTAATGCTAAGCGAGCGCCATGTGCTGCAGCGTCAATCGCCATCTCTTTTCCAATACCACGGCCAGAGCCGGTGATTACAACTACCTTGCCAGCAAGGCTTTGTTCAGCACTCATCCTTACAGCGCCACTACAAAATCAATTTCAACCAAGATATTGATTAGATCTGAACCAACTGTTGTGCGTACTGGAAATGGTGCTGAGAAAAACTCGCGATAAACCTCATCGTAGGCTTTGAAGTCGCGGTTAACATCTTGCAGATGTGCAGTAACTTTTACTACATCCTCAAACTTTGCACCTTTTACATCAAGAATCTTTTGCAGATTCTTCAGAGTCTGACGGGTCTGTTCAGCTACGCCACCATCAACGATTTTTCCGGTTGCTGGATCTACTGGACCCATGCCACACGTGTAAAGAAAGCCATTTGCTGCTACACCGTGTGAGTATGAACCACCTGGTGCTGGTGCATCTTTAGCTTGGATATGTTCGACCTTCATGGTTCTCTCCTTAGGTTGGGTTATTTAAAAAAAGGTATGAATACAATCTACAACATCATAATTGTCATTGACCAATGGGATCAACCGCCACTTATCAAAGGTGGTGCATGGGTGGGATATGCCGAGGCCGATTAAATCACCAACTGCAAATTTATCTGAGCTTCGCATAAATCCATGCTGATCATTTAACTTTTCAATCTTGCCGGTAAATTTCACAATCTTTCCTTGATATTTAGCAATTGGCATTGGATTGTGTAGATCACAACCAATATCTCGTTTTCCTAAATTTAATACACCAAAATCAGATTCGGGGGCGCTTAACAATTGGCTCCAAACCTCTATCGCTGGCAACAAGGGATGGCCGGTGCTCTTGGCTGGATAAACCTCTTCATAATAAATATGGTCATGAGTTACATAACCACCACTGCGAAGTAAAAGCATTCTTGGTTTACTGAACTTACCTAACTCCTCAGCTACGATCTCAAAGTAGGCACTTCCACCAGCACTGACAATAAATAGATCATCAGATTTGAATTCGTACGCCACCTCACCAGCTGCAACTATTTTTTTACAGAACTCATGAACAGCGCTCTCACCTTCGGTGCTTCTCGCCGCTGTTGGAACTGCGCCCTCAAAGCCAGTAACACCGCGAAGATTTAATCTTGGATCTGCCTCTATCGCTTGCCCAATACTTTTTACTAAAGCTAGATCGCGAACTCCACCCCGGCCATGATCGGTGCCGATTTCAATAAAGAGATTGATCTTGCCGTCAGCCGGCGTAGCGGCTTTAACAATCTCGAGACCAGCTAATGAATCTACATAGAAGATAATCTCAGCTTTATTCTTCTTATTTAAACGGGCAATCTTTGCAATTGCACTGCTCTCTAATACCTCATTAGCGATGATTAATCTTTTGAAGCCAAATTTACGAAAGATCTCTGCCTGCCAAAAGTTTGCAATGGTCAGCGCCCAGGCACCGGCATCTACCTGCATCTGCGCAATTTGTGGTGACATGGTGGTTTTTACATGGGGTGCTAGCTCGGCACCAACTGATTTGCAGTACTTCGCCATAACTTCAATATTATTTTTTAGCGCACTCTCTTTTAGCACCATCATTGGAAATTGAAAATCAGCTTGAAAAAGGTTGGGCTTTGATTTGAGAAACTTCTTAATGCTTTTTCCATGAGACTCAAGTGGAAAGTTCTTTTGAGTTTCATCTATCTTGATCTGATCCAGCTTTACCTTCATATTTACTCCCGACCATATTTCGCGATGAACTCATCTAAAATAGTAGCTGTTGATGATGAACCACTGCGATCGATTCCGGCATCTATAAACTCAAGTAATTGATCTAAAGTTTTCACACCACCTGCGCTCTTAACCTTTACCTTTGGACTACAGGTAGCGCGCATTAATTTAACATCGGCCAAGGTGGCACCAGTTGGTGCAAAGCCAGTTGAAGTTTTTACATAATCTGCTCCAGCTGCTTCAACCAATTTACATGCGGTGATCTTCTCTTCATCAGTTAAGTAAGCATTCTCAAGAATTACCTTTACCTGTTTGCCTGCAGCTGCAACAACAACGGCAGCGATCTCATCCTGAACCTCTTTGGTTTTTCCAGATTTAAGGTGGCCAATATTGATTACTACATCTATTTCCACCGCACCATTAGCGATCGCCTCTTTTGTTTCAAATACCTTTGATGCCGTTGTTGATGAACCGTGTGGAAAGCCAACCACTGTGCCAACTAAGACATCACTGCCCTTTAAAACATCAGCAACAAATTTCACATCAGCTGGTTTACAACAAACGGATGCAACATCATATTTAAGTGCAACCTCACAACCGGCTTTAACCTCATCTAGCGTCATAGCAGGACCTAGTGTTGAGTGGTCAATTGTTTTTGCTACTTTTTTTAATGAGTATTTAGGATGCGACATGAGTGAAAGGTATCAAACCTCTCTAGATAGATAAGCCAGCCCAGTTGCTACTACCGCTATACCCAACCAGCCTTGCAAAGTAATTGCTTCATTTAAAACTACCGCTGCCAAAATAGTTGCAGTTGCAGGCTCTGCCAAAATCAAGGTGGAGGCGACGCTTGGCTTAATCCCAGTCAGACCCTTTGCATAGAGAATATAAGCCAAAGCGGTGGGAACTAGTGCAAGCCAAATAATCATCGCTGCACCATCGACGGTAGCAAGCCAGGTAAATCCAGAGAGAAGTAAAACTGGAAATGACAGTAAGGCAGCTAAGAGAAATATTTTATAGATTGCAAAGGTTGAATCTACGCCAGCAATTAATGCACGTTTACTAGAGACTGCTAACAGCGCAAAGGAGGCACCAGCAATTATCGCCAAAATAAATCCAAGTAAATCAAAATCAGCGACACCATTTGCGGTGCCTAAAATAATTATTCCTACCGTTGTAATAATGGTTGCACCAAACCATCTTCTGCTTGGCCGCTCTTTGTAAATTAGGTAATCCAATACGCCAGTCAGCGCCGGTACAGAACCAAGTGCGGTAATGGTTCCAATCGCTACTCCTGTTTGTTTTACCGCTGAGAAAAAGGTTAATTGATAAGCCAAAATTCCAATTGCGGCCAACCACATATTTAACTTTGGCATTGGAATTGAGATCGTTTTGCTTAACTTGATATATAAAAATAGTAAGAATGCGCCAAGCATTAATCGAGCGCTACCAATTGAAAGTGATGAGATCCCATCAGGTCCAAGTGCTTGTGTGGTACCGGTGGTACCAAAACAAATACCAGCGGCTATTACCAGAAGGTAATTTCGCCTCACATTGTGAGATTTCCCTTGGCTCATGTGGCAACGGTAGCCGAAGTTAAACCGCTAGGATTTTAGCCATGACCTGGCAGCGAGTGGATTTAACAACAGCACAAATTGATCATCTAAAAACATTGGTAACTGGGATGGTCTCCACTAACGAAAGTGTGCTTGATCAACATGGTCGAGATGAATCTGCCATCGCACCAGTTCGTCCATCTGCAGTTGTCATGCCACGCAGTACTGATGAGGTAGCTGCAGTTTTGGCTTACTGCAACAAAGAGAAGATTCCAGTCGTTGCCTTTGGTGCAGGCTCATCCCTTGAAGGACATGTACTTCCATTATTTGGTGGCATCTCCCTTGATCTAACGGAGATGAACAAGATAATTGATATTCGAGCCGATGATTTATTGGTGCGAGTACAACCAGGTGTTACTCGAATGGCATTAAATGAAAAGTTAGCAACATCAGGTTTGTTTTTCTCAGTCGATCCAGGAGCCGATGCCACACTAGGCGGCATGGCCTCAACCGGTGCTGCTGGCACAACCACAGTTCGCTACGGCTCAATGCGCGAGAATGTTTTAGCACTCACTGCGGTAATGGCAGATGGCACAATTATTAGAACTGGACGCGAGACTAGAAAATTATCTGCTGGCTATGATCTAACAAGATTACTTGTTGGCTCAGAGGGAACTTTGGCAGTTATAACCGAGTTGACACTTCGAGTCTTTGGTATCCCAGAGAAAATGGCGGCGGCAATTGTGCGCTTCCCAACCTTGTCTGAGGGTGTAAGTGCGGCAACTGCAATTGTTAGATCTGGTATCTCAATTGCTCGTTGTGAATTCTTAGATGCTAAGTGCATTAAAAATGTTAATGCCCATGATGGTTTAACACTCGCTGAAGTACCTACCTTGTTCTTCGAGTTTCATGGCAGCCCACAAGGTGTGCAAGAGGATGCAAACTCAGTTCAGGATATTGTGGAAGAGTTTGGTGGAAGTGATTTTGAATGGACAACCGATGAGGGTGCTCGTCGTAAGTTATGGCAAGCTCGTCATAACGCATACTGGGCAGGCATTGCGGCAAATCCTGGCAAACGTGCGGTTAGCACCGATGCTGCAGTTCCACTTTCAAAGTTAGCTGAAGCGGTAACTGTTGCTGATGAGGTGCTGGCAAAGTACAAGTATCCATACTCAATATTGGGACATGTTGCAGATGCAAACTTTCACTGCTTTATTGTTACCGATCCAAGTAAGCCAGAGGAGCTAGAAGAGGTTCGTCACGTAACTCATGAGATCACCATGCGGATCATTGAGATGGGCGGAACCTGTACTGGTGAACATGGAATTGGCTCAGGCAAAATCGATGCATTAGTTGCAGAAACTGGCGCAGCTGCTGTGGGCATTATGAAATCAATTAAGCAATCACTTGATCCAAATAATATTTTAAATCCAGGAAAAGTATTTAATTAAGTGAGCTCAACTGTTTGGGCTATCACCTTTGCTGGACTCTTTACCGTACTAGCAATTGATTTAAGCATCGCAATTCTGCGACGAAACATTGAAACCTCATTTAAAGAGGCTGCAACATGGACCGTTATTTATGTTACTGCGGCAATCATCTTTGGCATCTCAGTTGGTCAATGGAGCACCTCTCAGGCTCAATCTGAATTTTTTGCTGGCTGGATAACTGAGTACTCACTATCAATTGATAATCTCTTTATTTTTATCATTATTTTAGCAAGGTTAAAAATTGCAAAATCAAAGGAGCAGTTGGTTCTTTTGATCGGAATCATTATGGCATTAGTTTTACGTGGCATCTTTATTTTGCTCGGAGCTGCCGCGGTCGAGCGATACACCTGGGTCTTCTTTATCTTTGGCGCCTTCCTGCTCCTTACCGCATTAAAACTGCAGGGTGAGAGTGATCATGAGTGGAAGGAGGGTAAATTAATCCTTTGGCTCAAAAAACGTGGCTCATCCCCTGTAACTATTGCACTCTTTGCTCTCGCCTTTACTGATTTAATCTTTGCATTGGATTCAATTCCAGCAATCTTTGGCTTAACTAAAGATCCATACATTGTATTTACTGCAAATGTTTTTGCGCTGATGGGACTTCGCCAGCTTTACTTTTTAATTGGCGGATTGATGAAGCGGCTAATCTATTTAACTAAGGGGCTCTCTTTAATTCTCGCCTTTATCGGAGTGAAATTAATTCTTGAGGCCTTCCATGGCATCGAAATACACACTTTACTTGGAGTACACATTCCAGAAATTTCTACTCAACTCTCATTGGTGGTAATAATTGGAACATTAGCGATCACAGCGATCTCGAGTTTGGTGGTAAGCGGTAAACGAGGTATCAATAAGGCCAACCACCACTAAGAGGTGGCACAATACGGGGCATGAGTGTGGTCTCTAATAAAATTCAGGTTTTCGAACCGCATCGCGCATCACTTCCCAAATTAAAACCTTACTTCAAAGAGTTTTGGCGCCGTCGTGAGTTTGCAATTCAACTCTCTAAATTTAGCGATAAGGCAGAGTATCTAGACTCTAAATTAGGAAAGCTCTGGTTGGTTCTAAATCCATTATTTTTGGCGGTGATTTATTACTTATTAATCTCAATAATCAGAGGTGAAGATTCTGAAACTGATGGAATTACTACCTTAAGCCATATTTTAATTGGCTTGTTTACCTTTTACTTTGCGCAAAATACAATTTTAATGGGGGCGCAATCTATTACCTCTGGTGGGCGCTTAATTTTAAATCAAGCATTTCCAAGGGCGCTGCTTCCGCTATCAAGTGCAATTAGCGCTTGGCGTCAATTTGTACCGACAATTCCAGTCTATATAGCAATTGTCATCACTGGAAAAATAATCTTTCCAGATAGTTCTATGCCTGGTCTTACCTGGAACTACTTACTTGTTCCACTTGTCTTTTTGCCGTTGGTTATGACTAGCTTTGGTTTGGCATTAATTTTTGCCACGATGAATGTTTACTTCCGCGATACCGGCAAATTACTAAGTTACATCATGCGGATTTGGCTCTACATCTCTCCCGTTCTATGGCTACCGCAAATGCTTACCGGAGCATCTCAAATTCTGCTTTACCTAAATCCATTTGGCCCAGTACTGGCAGCCAATAGTCGGATTTGGATTGATGGTTTAACACCTACTGCTTTGCAATTTATTGCGGCATATGGCTGGGCTGCGATTACCTTAATTATTGGCGGTTACTTCTTTATTTCAAGGGAGCGCGATTTTGCCGTCCGAATCTAAGTTGCAAAGCTCATTGCCATCAGATTTGGCGATCCGAATTGAGGATCTCTCAATCTCATACAGGATTAATGTTGAATCAAAGAAGACTTTAAAGAATGCAGTCATGCGTGCCAGCAAAGGTCAAAGAGTTAAAACTAAAACTGTAAATGCCATTAGCAATCTCTCCTTAGACATTCCACATGGCTCAGTTGTTGGCATAGTTGGTGCAAATGGCGCGGGTAAATCAACTTTGATGCGTTCGATTGCAGGAATTCTGCCACCAACCACTGGACGAATTACTGTAGATGGAAAAATCTCTACCTTGTTAGCACTAGGGGTTGGATTTAATCCTGCATTATCTGGCCGGGATAATATTATTTTAGGTGGCTTGGCATCTGGAATGACCAGAGCTGAGATTGAAGCACAGACAGATTCAATTGCTGAGTTTGCTGATTTACCAGAAGGATTTATTGATATGCCGGTGCGAACTTATTCAGCAGGCATGTATGGCCGAGTCGCATTTTCAGTTGCAGTTAATTTAACACCAGATATTTTGCTATTGGATGAAGCATTATCAGCTGGTGATGCTGCATTTAAAGAGAAATCATTTGCCCGTATGCGCGAGCTGTGCAAACAAGCAAGCACAATTTTGATTGTCTCTCATGCCTTGGCATCCATAAATGAATTATGTGACACAGTTATCTGGATAAATAAGGGAAAGTTGGTGGCTCATGGAAAACCAAATGAGATCACCGACCAATACTTGACCTTCCTAAATGCTGGCAAACTACCTTTTTCTTACGAGGATCTCTAAGAAATTCTCCTAAAAAAGGCTGGGAGCCCAGTTGGGTTACCGTTTTTTCAAAAACAGCAGGTTAGAGTCAGGGTGTGAATCGCCGCCGAGCTAAGTTGATCCGACTTGTTAAAACAATAAAGTTTTTTCCAGTTGAACTCGTATATTTCTTAATTCTGCCGATCAGAAAGTTACTTTCTAACTCAAAGACCGATCCACAATCTAGATTTGTATTTATTATCTCTTTCCCAAGATCAGGCACAACCGCATTGGGTTCGTTACTTCAACAACCAGCTGCCAAAGTGAAATACCATGGTGAGTTTTTTGCCTTTAACCACTGGCATAGATCTTTACGAGAGATCTCAAAGTTTTATCCCTTTTTTTTCCTTAGATACTTTATTGGCTTTATACTTCAGAAACGAAAGTGGCGTTACTATCAATTTGAACACCTTAAGTTAAATCCAGATAAAGCTCTATCGATACTGGCCAAACTGCCAGGAACTCATGTCTTTAAAATCTTTCCATTTGTTATTTATGATGAATCACTTGAGGCTGCGATTAGGAAATTTAAGCCAGATATTCTCTTCCTGCGCCGAAACCACCTTGATCGTTTGGTCTCTCACAATAAGGCGATGGCAACTGGGGTGTGGCATGGCGTAAGCACTGAATCAGTTGAGGTTGATATTGATGAAAAACAATTAAATAAGTTTATGAAGGATTATCAAGATTTCTACCAAAAGATTTACCAAACCGCGCTGTTGATTTCAGCAAATACTTTAGATGTTGAGTATGAAACACTCTTTGAACCAGGAAATATTGAAAAGGTAATGAACTTTATTTTGGCTGATCCAAAGAAAGTGGCTAATTTAAATGTGAAGCCTCGAACCCTAAAGCAGGATATTACCGGCGCCAGTCAGCAAGCATTTTTGCAGAAGATTTCAAGTGGTGGAGTGCAAAAGGTGATCTCCGATTATGATTTTCATAGGATTAAAAATTGAGTAAATCACTTAGTAATCGCTTAGTCCTGCAAGAGCTAGAGAATGAATCACTCGAGATCTTCCGAGAGACTGCAGCTACCTTTAAAAATCCAGTAATGATGTACTCGATCGGTAAGGACTCATCAGTACTTCTACATCTGGCAAAGAAGGCTTTCTATCCAGGCCCAATTCCATTTCCACTTTTACATATAGATACCACCTGGAAGTTCAAGGAGATGATCTCCTTCCGAGATCGAGTAGCCGAAAGTGCCGGAGTTAAATTATTTGTGCATACAAATCTTGAGGGTGTAAAAAATGGGGTTAATCCATTTACATTAAGCGCCTCTGAGTACACCAGAATTATGAAGACGATAGCCTTACGGCAGGCGCTGGATAAGTATGAGTTTGATGCAGCTATTGGTGGTTCACGGCGTGATGAAGAAAAATCACGGGCCAAGGAGCGAGTATTTAGTGTTCGTGAAGCTGGACATAAATGGGATCCACGAAATCAGCGTCCTGAGTTATGGCAAACCTACAATACAAAATTGGTTGCCGGACAAACAATGCGAGTTTTTCCAATCTCAGATTGGACTGAAGCTGATATCTGGCATTACATCCTGCAGGAGAATATTGAGGTTAATCCCCTTTACTTTGCCAAGGAGCGACCAGTCGTTCACCGTGGTACTCAATTAATTATGGTTGATGATGAGCGATACCAATTAAATCCAAATGAGAAGCCAGTGCTTAAGCAGATCAGATTTAGAACTTTGGGCTGCTACCCATTAACCGCAGCTGTTGAATCTGATGCCAAGAGTATTGAAGAGGTAGTTGAAGAGGTGTTGCAGGTTAAGTTAAGTGAGCGGGCAACAAGATTAATTGATGGTGAGAATGAAGATTCAATGGAGAAAAAGAAATCTGAAGGTTACTTCTAATGGAAAAGAGCATAATTAGATTATTAACTTGCGGCAGCGTAGATGATGGAAAAAGTACTTTAATCGGCAGATTACTTGTTGAAACAGATAGCGTGCCACATGACACCATCGCTTCAACCCGAAAGGTAAGAAGATCTGGCTCCACAATTCCAGCTGGTGAAATTGATTTTAGTTTACTTACCGATGGCTTAGAGGCGGAGCGCGAACAAGGCATAACTATTGATGTGGCTTATCGATCCATGAACCTACTTAATGGAAAGCGATTGATTATCTCCGATGCGCCAGGCCATGAGCAGTACACCCGAAATATGGCGGTTGCAGCATCTAGGGCAGATATCGGTTTGATTTTAATTGATGCCACAAAGGGAATCAGAGTTCAGACCTTGCGGCATTTAACTATCTGCTCACTAATGAGAGTCTCCCAAATTGTGGTGGCAATTAATAAGTTAGATGCAATTAACTTTGATCAGATTAAGTATCAGCAAATTCTTGCTGATTTAACTGTTGCCGCTGAACGTCTTGGTATCTCAAATTTAGTATCAATACCATTAAGTGCACTAGCTGGCGATAATGTTGTAGTTAAAAGTAAAAACACTAATTGGTATAACGGCCCAACATTGCTTGAATTTATTCAAGGTTGGAGGCCAGCAGATTTTCCAACCGCATCACCATTTCTTCGGATTCAATCAATTGCCCGAGCCAATGATTTCCGAGGTGTTGCAGGCACGGTAGTTAATGGTCAATTTAAAGTTGGCGATGAGGTTCGAGTTTTTCCATCCGCTAAGAAAGCGGTAATTTCAGAGATTTTCTGTGGATTCAAATCAACAAAACAAAGTGATCATGGCTTTGCAACTACCTTGGTGCTAACTCCTGAAGTAGATGCAACTCGAGGTGATGTTGTAATTCCAGCAAATTATGAGTTAACTGGCACCGATCGGTTTACCGCAAATTTGGTTTGGCTTGATGAATCAGAGTTGGTGCATAGCCGCTCCTACCTCTTGGTCGCTGGATCATCGGAGTCACCGGCGGTTGTTACAAAGATTAAATTTAAGTTGGATGTAAATACCGGAGCCCAAGATGCGGCAAGTACATTAAAGGTAAATGAGATCGGCTCAGTTGAGATTGCAACCAACTCTCTTATGGCGCTATTGCCATATGAAAAATCTAGATTGCTTGGAAATTTCGTTTTAGTTGATCGACAAACCATGCACACCGTTGCCGCTGGAATGTTTGATCACTCACTTCGACGCAGCAGCAATATTCACCATCAAGATTATGAAATTGATATGAAGAAGCGAGCAGCTGCCAAGAACCAAGAGGCAAAGGTAATTTGGTTAACTGGCCTTTCTGGCTCTGGAAAATCTACAATTGCAAATGCGGTTGAAAAACAATTGTTTATCGATGGTAAGCATGCCTATGTTCTAGATGGTGACAATTTAGGATTAGGCTTAAATAAGGATTTAGGATTTACGCCAGGTGATCGTGCCGAGAATGTTCGACGAGTCGCCGAAATTGCTAAGTTAATGAGTGATGCTGGATTAATTGTTATCGTGGCACTGGTCAGTCCCTTTGAAGCAGATCGCGAAGCTGCCAAAGCAATCCTTACATCAACTCCGTTTTATCAGGTCTTTGTTGATACTCCAGTTGAAATTTGTCAGCAACGAGATCCAAAAGGTTTGTATGCCAAAGCTAATAAAGGTGAGATTCCAAACTTCACCGGACTAGGCCAGGATTATGAGATGCCAAAGAATCCAGATTTAATCTTGGATGGAACTGCAGAGCTATCTGCGAATTTAGAAGCGGTCTTAAAACTAATTTAGTAAGAGCGGCTATTTCTTAATACAAGAAAGGTGCGCTTAATTAACTTTGTTACCTGCCTAGGCCTTCTTATCTGAGTAAAACTTCTTAATCCCAAAGCTAGCATTGGGACAATATTGGTAAATGAAAGTTTTTTAGTGAAATCAAATGTGCCTACCTCTGCCCAGCAGATACCCCATTGATTTTGGAGATTTTGATAGCAATCACCAGGTGTACTTCGAGCCCGGTTTAATGCTGGGGTATACAAGATAAAGGCGCGTTGATCTTGCGCATCTACTAGTCCTTCCAATCCATTCTTGCTCTTAATTAATTTTCTCTTTAAAGATTTGTAAGTTATTCGCGAATCAGGGTTGCCTTCAACATAATACAAATAAGGAACTGCGCTGCTTTGAATTAACTCAAGAACCTGGTGAATGCTCAATGTTTGCTGACTAGCTAGATTAACAAGTGCAAACCTGGTGTCACTTTGCACAAATCTTGAAATCGCTCGAATATCTCGATTGGCATCATTGATTACGCTGTAACGCCGATTAAGAGCCTTCCAATCACCAAGTAATCTAAATTGGGATTGATTGGTGATTAAGAATTGATTAATTACTTGCTTAAAAGTTTCAAAACTCATCTTTCGACAATCGATAAGTACCTCATTCTCGGGTACCCGCCATTGCAGATCTGATTTATTTCGCAGATAGGTTAAAGCTGGGATGTAATTGGCAAATAAAGGTTGATTATGAGTGATAACGGTGTTGGTATTTTGTTCAACTGTGCTGATTCCTAAATGCCATGAGTGGGCTTTCGCTTCCGGCACCATCCGCATGCCAGCCATTAATACTCGCCAACCTAGCTCGGTATCCTCGCCAGTTTTAAACAAAGGGTTATATCCACCCAGGCTGATCCAATTTTTTCGATAGATTGAAAAGGTTGCACCAACTAATGCTCTAAAGCTCTCTAAAGTTACCTCCTGCAAATTATTTGTAGCACTTACCAAACTCTCCCAACTCTCTTTGCCCTCGCTACTTTGATGCAGTTTGTGGAAGTTTCCCAAATTTAACTCTCTTACTAACGAGGTTGGGTTATAAGGCCACTCGGCTACAAATCGTTTCCATCCCAGCACCAAGTAATCTTGTGATTCATGGTGCCACTTCATCATCTGTGCTAAATGATCTGGATCAAGCACCATATCGGCATCAATACACCAAATCACATCCTGCTTAATTGATTTAATCGCATGATTAACCGCTTGCGTCTTTCCCCAACTTTTATCATTATTTTTAAAGTAGATTATTTTGCATTTTGCCGGCTTAATTGCGGGCAGCTTTAATTTTTTGCTGGATCCATCATCAACTATATGAACCGAGATTAATCTTTGCGGATAGCTTTGTACCGATAAGGAGGCGAGAAGTAAATCTAATTTACTCTGCCCATCACGACAAGCAATTACTACCGCCACACTTAACTTTGGACTTTTTACTATCTCT
>Ga0247832_1001164_pt1 | contig 48501 bp, 45 predicted proteins | sample LaCruzMarch2015__10_FD_192407 | JGI IMG/M metagenome (GOLD analysis project Ga0247832, IMG submission 192407) | Freshwater microbial communities from meromictic Lake La Cruz, Castile-La Mancha, Spain - LaCruzMarch2015_4m | ecosystem: Environmental > Aquatic > Freshwater > Lake | place: Spain... | reverse complement strand
ATCTATGGATTTGCGGGACAGGTTGATGGCCTTGTCGAACGCATTACTGATGAACTTGCGCAAAGTTATGAGAAAGCACCGATAGTTATTGCAACGGGTGGATTAGCCCCGCTCATTATTGGAGTTTCAGAAACCATTGATGAGCACGAGCCAGACCTGACTTTGATTGGACTTCGCCTTATCCACGAGAAGAACTCTCACTAGTTCTACTGCCAAAAACGATAGACTTTGCGCCACTATGACCACCGATAACTCACCCGCACAAGAAGACGATCTACCGGAGCAACTTCGGATTCGTCGCGAGAAGCGCGCCAGCCTGCTTGAGCGTGGAATTGAGCCTTATCCAGTGGCAGTGGCTCGCACCAAATCACTTTCAGAGATTCGCGAAAAGTATGTTGGGCTCGAAACAGATATTGCTACCGGCGATCTTGAGAGCCTGACCGGGCGAATAATTTTTAAGCGCGATACTGGAAAACTCTGTTTTGCAACACTGCGCGAAGGCGACGGAACAGAACTGCAAGCGATGTTGTCGCTGGATAAAGTCGGCGAAGCGCAGTTAGATGCTTGGAAATCAGATATCGACTTAGGCGACATAGTTTCGGTCACTGGCGAAATCATCACCTCTAAGCGCGGAGAACTCTCTATTCTTGCAAATTCATGGACGCTGGCAGCAAAGTCGCTACGACCACTACCTAACGATCACAAGCCGATGTCGGAAGAGACGCGCGTTCGTATGCGTTATGTCGATCTTATTGTTCGCCCAGAAGCGCGCAGCGCTGCTCGCATGCGCCCCAATGTCATGCGCTCACTTCGCGAAACTTTTCACTCACAGAGCTTTATCGAAGTAGAGACACCCATGCTGCAAGTTATGCATGGTGGGGCAACAGCACGTCCATTTAAGACTTTTAGCAACGCTTATGACATGGATTTATATATGCGTATTGCTCCAGAGCTTTTCTTAAAGCGTTGCGTTGTGGGTGGTATTGAGCGCGTCTTTGAAATTAATCGAAATTTCCGTAATGAAGGCGCCGATTCTTCTCACTCACCAGAGTTTGCAATGATTGAGTCATATATGGCATACGGTGATTGGCGCACAATCGCTGATCTCACTCGTTCGCTGGTTCAAAATGCAGCCGTTGCTGTGTCGGGCTCTCACGTTGTTGCCCATCACGATGGACGTCAGGCAGACCTTGGCGGCACATGGAAAGAGATTTCGCTCTACGACGCAATTTCGCAAGGTGTGGGCGAGCAGGTAACGGCCCTTACATCCATTGGTGAATTAAAGAAATATGCGACAAAACTTGGTATGAAGATTGACCCGAAGTGGGTAACAGGCAAGCTCGCCGAGGAGATCTTTGAACATGTAGCAAAAGATAAGTTAGTAGAACCAACTTTTGTAATGGGTTACCCGGTAGATACATCACCTTTGGTTCGTGCACACCGCGAACTTCCGGGAATGGTCGAGAAGTGGGATCTCTATGTCGATGGATTTGAATTAGCCACCGGTTACTCCGAACTTATTGACCCAGTCATTCAACGTAATCGCTTAGTGGAGCAGGCTCAACTTGGTGCAAAAGGTGATTTAGAAGCAATGCAAGTAGATGAAGATTTCTTGCGTGCAATGGAGTTTGGCATGCCTCCCATGGGTGGAATGGGAATGGGCGTCGATCGTTTACTGATGGCACTCACAGGTCTGGGTATTCGTGAAACGATTTTGTTCCCGCTGGTAAAACCGGAAGTTGATTAGCCATGACAATTATTCGTTCGGCAAAGACTTCTGATGTCAAGGCAATTCGTGAACTTGTAGATTCATATGCGGCGCCTGGGCAAATGCTGGCTAAGGAAACCGTCACGCTCTATGAAAGTGTTCAAGAATTTACCGTCGCTGAAGAAGATGGAGTCATTATTGGTTGCGGAGCGCTGCACGTGCTCTGGGAAGATTTAGCAGAGGTTCGAACAGTTGCGGTAGCCAAGAATTGGCATAAGAAAGGTGTTGGACATCTGATTATGGAAGCAATCATTGATAGAGCCCGCACCGTCGGAGTCCAGCGAATCTTCTGTCTCACATTTCAAACTGAATTCTTTGGCCGACATGGTTTTGAAGTGATTCAAGGAACGCCGGTTGATCATGATGTCTACCAACAGCTACTTCGTTCCTATGATGCTGGCGTAGCCGAATTCCTGGATCTCGAATCGGTCAAGCCAAATACCCTGGGCAATACCCGGATGCTGCGTACTCTCTAAAATCCGGCCACCGCTAGCAATCTGGGGGAATATTCACCCCATATTTAGGGTTCTATGACGCAAGTAGCTTTCTACCTCGCGCCTTGCCCGGGCTGGGTTATAGGCTTAGTGCCAGCACATCGAAAGTTAGAAATAAAGGAGTCCGCCCATGTTTGAGCGCTTTACCGACCGAGCTCGACGAGTAGTTGTCCTTGCTCAAGAAGAAGCACGCATGCTCAATCACAATTACATCGGCACTGAACATATCCTCCTTGGCCTCATCCACGAAGGTGAAGGCGTTGCTGCGAAGGGTCTTGAGTCACTCGGCATTTCGCTGGAAGGCGTGCGCGCTCAAGTTGAAGAGATTATTGGTCAAGGCCAGCAAGCACCTAGCGGACACATTCCCTTTACGCCACGTGCGAAGAAAGTTCTCGAACTCTCACTCCGCGAAGCGCTACAGCTCGGACATAACTACATCGGTACCGAACATATTTTGCTTGGACTCATTCGTGAGGGCGAAGGTGTTGCAGCACAAGTTCTCGTAAAGCTCGGCGCAGACCTCAACCGAGTACGTCAACAAGTTATTCAACTTCTCTCTGGCTACCAAGGTAAAGAAACTGTTGCCCAAGGCGGTCCAGCAGAAGGCACTCCATCTACTTCACTTGTACTCGATCAATTTGGCCGTAACCTCACAGCTGCAGCACGCGAAGGCAAACTTGATCCTGTTATTGGCCGTGAATTAGAAATTGAACGCGTAATGCAGATTCTTTCTCGCCGCACCAAGAATAATCCGGTACTCATTGGTGAACCTGGTGTTGGAAAGACCGCAGTCGTTGAAGGCTTAGCGCAAGCAATTGCCAAGAACGATGTTCCAGAAACTTTGAAAGATAAGCAGCTCTACTCACTAGATCTTGGCGCACTCGTTGCAGGCTCTCGCTACCGTGGTGATTTCGAAGAACGTTTAAAGAAAGTTCTAAAAGAGATTAAGACACGTGGCGACATCATTATCTTTATCGATGAAATTCACACACTTGTTGGTGCCGGAGCAGCTGAAGGTGCAATCGACGCGGCCAGCATCCTAAAGCCGATGCTTGCACGTGGCGAGCTCCAGACAATTGGTGCGACCACACTTGATGAATATCGCAAGCACATCGAAAAGGATGCAGCGTTAGAGCGCCGTTTCCAACCTATTCAGGTAAAAGAGCCATCTGTAGCTCACACTATTGAAATTCTTAAGGGTCTTCGTGATCGCTACGAAACACATCATCGTGTTTCAATTACCGATGGCGCACTTGCAGCAGCAGCAAATATGGCTGATCGCTATGTTTCAGATCGCTTCCTGCCAGATAAGGCAATTGACCTCATCGATGAAGCGGGGTCACGTCTTCGCATCAAGCGCATGACAGCGCCAGCTGAACTACGTGAGTTTGATGACAAGATTGCCAGCGCTCGTAAAGCTAAAGAATCTGCAATCGATGCGCAGGATTTTGAAGGGGCAGCATCTTTCCGTGACAACGAGAAGACACTCCTACAAGAAAAGCAGGAAGCTGAGAAGAATTGGAAGGCAACAGATCTCGATAAGGTCACGGAAGTTGATGAAGAACTTATCGCTCAAGTCTTATCTGCCTCTACCGGCATTCCAGTATTTAAGTTAACCGAAGAAGAGACAGCTCGCTTGCTGCGCATGGAAGATGAACTTCATCGCCGTGTTATCGGTCAAGACCAAGCCATCAAGGCGCTATCGCAAGCAATCCGCCGTACTCGCGCGGGTCTAAAAGATCCAAAGCGTCCTGGTGGATCATTTATCTTCGCCGGTCCTTCTGGTGTTGGTAAGACTGAACTTTCACGCACACTTGCATCATTCTTATTCGGTGACGAGACAGCGTTGATCCAACTCGATATGTCTGAATATTCAGAGCGCCATACAGCCTCACGTCTATTCGGTTCACCTCCGGGGTATGTCGGATACGACGAAGGCGGACAGCTCACGGAAAAGGTTCGTCGCCGTCCATTCTCTGTTGTGCTCTTCGATGAAATTGAAAAGGCGCACCCAGATATCTTTAATTCACTGCTACAGGTTCTAGAAGATGGTCGACTTACTGATGCACAAGGCCGCACCGTTGACTTCAAGAACACCGTCATCATTATGACTACAAACCTAGGAACTCGCGATATCTCGAAGTCACTTGGACTCGGTTTTGCCAACGCCGAAGATGACCTCACAAATTACGATCGCATGAAGGGCAAAGTTCAAGACGAACTTAAGAACCACTTCCGCCCCGAGTTCCTCAACCGAATCGATGATGTCATCGTCTTCCATCAACTCACCAAGGATCAGATCATTCAGATTGTCGATCTCATGATCGCCAGCCTCGATGAGCGCCTCAAGGTGAAAGATATGGGCATCGAACTCACACAAGCTGCAAAGGACTTACTTGCAGCGCGTGGATATGACCCACTGCTGGGTGCGCGCCCACTTCGTCGCGTTATTCAACGAGAGATTGAAGATGCACTCTCTGAGCGAATTCTCTTTGGCGAACTTAAGGCGGGCGAAATCATCGTCGTCGATGTCGAAGGCGTCGATGCTGATGCCAAGTTCACATTTAAGGGCTCAGCAAAGGTGTTAACACCAGATAGCCCTGAAGATTTGGCCGAGACACCAACTGCTTAATTCTTAAGAATCACGTGCGGGGAAGTGAGTAACCACTTTTTCCACGAGCTTCAATGAGGCCATCATCGAGCAGCGTTATCAGTGCCTGCTCTAGTTGTGAAGGTACATCCCATAACTGCGCGATCTCGCTCTTCTTCAAGAGTTCATTTTCGCGTAGCGCCTGCACGATTGCCCCTCGGCATTGACGATCTGTTCCATGCCAGGTTTGTCTGCGTTTCACAATCTCTGATTGCGGATAATCCAGACTTCGCCAAGTGCATTCGTTGGCCACTGGACAGATTCCGCATTTAGGTGATTGTGAAGTACAGATAAGTGCACCTAACTCCATGGTAGCTGCGGCCCAGATATGCGCATCTTTGTCTGGAATTAAAGATTCATATCGTGCCTTCTCTTGCTTTGTCGCACTCGCGGTCGGACTTTGTACGCCGTCATAGAGGCGCGCGAAGAGTCTGCGAATATTGATATCAAGCACAAGTGAACGACCGCCAAATGCAAATGCCACCATCGCAGCTGCGGTGTACTCGCCGATGCCAGGCAACGCCCGTAACTCAGCTTCATTCTCTGGGATGCGACCGTTATATTCTTGAGTGATTACCTTTGCGCACTCATGTAAACGCAGTGCACGTCGGGGATAACCAAGACGTCCCCAGGCGGTAATTACTTCTGCCGGCGTTGCTTTCGCAAGAGATGCGGCGGTGGGCCAACGTTTCATCCAGTCGATATAGATGGGAAGAACGCGATTGACCGGAGTTTGTTGCAACATAAACTCGGAAACAAGAATGCCCCAGGTATCTGTTTTTCGCCAAGGAAGATCGCGTTTATTTTTCTTAAACCAAGCGAGGATTTCTTTCTCGTACATTAATCACCAGTGATTTTTACACGCTGCAGTGCTTGATCTAGTCGAGAAACTTCGACGATCTCCATGCCATCAATCTTTACATCAGAGCCAGATGGAACCAGTGCACGTTTAAAACCTAGGCGATATGCCTCGGCCAATCTACGAGATACCCCGCTTACTTTACGAATCTCACCAGCAAGACCGACTTCACCGATAGCAACGAGATCTGCAGGTAGCGCTAGCCCTTTCGCAGCTGATGCAACAGCAAGTGCCAGCGCTAAATCTGCAGCTGGCTCTGACATCTTCATGCCGCCAACAGTTGCGGCGTAGACATCGCGACCACCCACGCGCACGTGTGCACGAAGTTCAAGGACTGCCAGCGTCATAGAGGTGCGGGCAGAGTCGAGGCCGCTTGTTACTCGTCGCGCATTTCCAAAGTCATTCTCACGTCCGGCACTTACTAGGGCTTGAATTTCTGCAAGTAGCGGGCGACGGCCTTCAAGGGTTACCGTCACGCAGGTTCCGGGAACAGGTTCAGTATGGCGAGAAGTAAATAAACCAGTTGGATCGAGCACGCTCTCAATTCCGGTATCACTTAAATCAAAGCAACCAACTTCATCGCTGGCGCCAAAACGATTCTTAATCGCGCGAATCAGGCGAAGACGTGAATGACGTTCGCCTTCAAATTGCAGCACGACATCGACAATATGTTCGAGTAAGCGGGGACCAGCGATGGAGCCATCTTTTGTCACATGTCCAACCAAAAGCAGCGTGATGTCACGGTCTTTGCAGATTCGAATGAGCGCACCTGCAACCTCGCGCACCTGAGTTACTCCACCAGGTGATCCATCTGCGGTAGAAGTACCGATTGTTTGCACTGAGTCGATAATGAGAAGTTCGGGTTTTACAGCATCGATATGTGCAATGACCGCACCTAAATCAGTTTCGGAGGCGAGAAATAATTGCGGATCAATGGCATTGATACGTTCGGCACGTAAGCGAACTTGGGAGGCGGACTCTTCGCCGGAAATATAGAGCGCACGGATTCCTTTTGCAGCAGTCTGCGCAGCTACTGAAAGCAGGAGAGTAGATTTACCAACTCCTGGTTCGCCAGCAAGAAGAATTGCAGCACCTGGAACTAATCCGCCACCAAGAACACGATCTAACTCTGAAACACCAGTTGGCCTGGCGTGAGCTGCAGATAGATCAACATCACCGATAGCAGTGGCCTTATTGGTAACAGAACCAGCAACGAGTGAGAGTTTCTTCGGCGCAGCTAGCTCTTCAACTGTGCCCCACGCCTGACATTCTCCGCAGCGGCCGACCCACTTCTGGGAGTTCCAACCGCATTCAGAGCAGCGAAATGGATCTTTCTCGACTTTGGCCATGGAAGTAGATTAGACCAGAGAGGTGACTACTTACCGGCTGCGATTGTTGCCGGGTGCTGAATAACAAAGAGTGGCAGCGAACGAGCCTGCGCATCTCTAATTCCCTGAACTCGGCGATCGCAATGCTCGGCAAGGATTGCGTATGCATCATTTCCCATGAGCTTTTGTAGCTCTGCTTTATTCGAAATGTAGACAGGTTCACTTCCGACGTGTGCATCAGTATTACTTGTGCAGTACCAATCGAAATCATCTCCGCCATCGCCCCAACCAAGGCGCTCATATTCTCCGATAACAGTGATTGAGTATTCACGCTCGCCAACTTCGCGAGTCTCATAACTACGTCGAAGTGGAAGCTGCCAACATACATCTGGCTTTGTATCTACAAAGTGAATCTCTCGCTTCTGCGCCAAGTGGTGCAAGACGCAACCGAACGAACCAGTAAATCCTGGGGCTTCATGACCCTTACGATTTAGAAATATGCAGGCGTCATTTATCGTACGTGTTTTACGTTCTTTATCTTCATCTAAATCGGTAATGCGAAGTTTTCCGCCAGCTTTCTTGGGGCGCGCATCTTGGTAGAATTGCCACATATCCGGAGTCAGGTATTCCGCCGCTTTACGAACGCGTTCTTCATCATCTTCATCTGAGTACATCGCACCCTCGGTACAACACCCATCGTTTGGGCGATCCTTAAACACACCTTGGCAGCCATCGCCGTAGATACAGGTCCAGAACGAGGTCAACCAAGTGAGGTCGCACTTAAAGATTTCTTCCTCATCATTTGGATCTGCAAATTCGACCCAATCACGTGCGAAACCTGGCTTTATCTCTGACATAGTCGCAGAGCCTACGCGTACTCTTTCGCCATGGCGAATTACGAAGGCATCTCTCGAGTTGGCATTATCGGTGCCGGAAACATGGGTGAAGCATTTATTGCAGCACTCATTCGCTCTGGATTGCAACCATCTGCTATAGCCGTTGTTGTACGAAGGACAGAACGCGGCGAGGAACTTGCTAAGAAATATGGAGTCAGTGTTGTTGGGTTAGCCGAAACTATTTCTTCATCTGATGTTCTTCTTCTCGGAATTAAACCGCAGGGGCTCTCCGAGCTGCTACCTGAAATAGCACCACATTTGAGGGCCCAGACACTGGTGATCTCACTGCTTGCCGGCAAGACAATCGCGGCAATTTCACAGGGGCTCAATGGCCATACGTCGATAGTTCGGGTAATGCCAAATACACCTACTCTCGTTGGTAAAGGTATGGCCGGTTATTCACTGGGAGCTGGCGTGAGCACGGAACAGAATAAGTTTGTTAATCAACTGCTGGCTGCAACTGGAAAGTCGTTACTGATTCCAGAAGAGTTACAAAATTCTCTCACTGGGACTAGCGGCTCTGGTCCGGCCTACATCTTCCGATTTGTAGAAGCCATGATTGAAGGTGCAGTAGCGCTGGGTCTCTCGCGCGCGGATGCGACAACACTTACCTTACAAACAATCGTTGGCTCTGCGGCCATGCTAGAAGAGTCAGGTGATAGCCCAACAGTTCTTCGTGAGAAAGTTACCAGCCTGAAAGGTGCAACTGCCGAAGCTTTGGCAGTCTTTGACGAAGCTGGAATTTCGGAGATTGTTGCCAATGCGATGGCCGCATCTGCTAAACGTGCGGGAGAGTTAGCGCAGCAATGAGAAAAATTGCAATCCTTTTACTTCTCGTTTTAGCTTTTTCTCCATCAGCACATGCAGTTCAAAAAAAAGTTACGGTGAAGAAAATCACGACAGTTATGGATGCACCAAATGTGCAGATGCTGCTGGTATCAAAAGCATCGATTATCACTATCGCCACTGTTGACTCACTTACGACCGATGTTGCAATCGGCGCAGTAGATGGAGCCGGAGCTCCGCTCTGGCAGAAGGTCATTGATTCAGGCGTTGATGAAGTGGCGATGGCAACAACTGTTGATGGTGCGGCAAATGTGTGGCTGGCAGGCTTTTCATCGCAAGCAAAGAGTGCTTTTACAGAAACAGCATCTGTCGTAGCTGAAAACCCAGATGCAATCACTTTGGAAGCCGCTGAAGAATTGCGAGGAGATCTCAACGTACTCACTGTGTGGAAGATTTCCCCCGTAGGTGAACTGCTTGCAACCTATACATCTCAATACGATCTTCCCGGCCTGATTAACTCAATTTCGGTAAATAAATCAGGGCTGTCAATCGTTGGCGTTCTTTCAGAGAAACCGTTTCTGCAGAACATGAGCGCTGCTGGTGAATTCTCACAACAAGCAAGTATTGGAACATCCAAGACCACAATTAACACTATTGTTCGAAATAGTGATGGAAGTTCATCACTATTTGGTTCCAGTACCGAAACACTAGGCGGAAAGAAGTTAGCTGGGATTCGGGATGGAGTGCTTGTTAAAACCTCCAAGTCCGGAGCAATCTCTTCTGTGGTTCGTAGTTCTGCCATCAAAGGCGATCGCTCCTGGTTAAGTGCCGATTCAAGTTTGCTCTTAAGTGGTTACGTGAAGGTTGGAAAAACTACCGAGACTGCGATTACAAAATTCACTTCGACATTTGTACCCACTTGGACAATAAGGTTTGCTTCCACCGGTCAATCACGTGCCATCACTGGAGCTGGAATAAGTTATGCCGCGATGGGTTCAAAATCTGCGATTGCATCCATTACAGGATGGAAGCCAAGTAAGGCACAGCTACTCGTTGTGGCATTTGATGCAAAAGGTGTAATGACAAGTGCATTTGGCTCTAGCGAACTAAGTGACCCGCTGGCACTTGCATACTCAAAAGAGTTGGGAATTGTGGGCCTTGCGCTCAATGCGGATCAATCACCAACCATATTTCGTATCGCTGCCCGTTAAATCTAGGGACGAAACATTGAGAGCTGGCCTTTATAGCCGGCAACTAAATATCGAACTCCATTTACGACAACCCAGGCTGAGGAAATTCCAGCTGAATTTTCTTCGGTAGAAACTAACTTAATGGTTGGCGTGCTCTTTGAATGATCTAGAACACATAACCTCTGAGCACAATTAAAGGCCGTTGCATTGCCATCTGTATTAAGGAATTTACTTGGGGCACCAAAGTTTTCAGGGGTAACCACATTTTGTTCAGGAGTGCTCGCTAGTGTGCTCCAACGAATTCGATTAGGGCTCGGCATCGTTGCCGGACTTGCAATCATCCAACTAGCACTGATTCCCTTAAGAGTCTTTGCAATAGAAATATCGTAGCCAGTCATCGGAGTAAAGGACCCGGAAGCATCGAGGTTGTAATAACTCCATGGCACAGTGGATAGTGTGTCGCGTGATGCAACCCGCACTTCACCTGATGTTGCTTCTTTGCGCTGATTAATTGTGAGAACAGAGTCATAAACAACAAAGGTTTTCTTGCCATCAAAGATAGCTTTGAGGTGGAATGCCACATCGCCTGTGCTGCGGCCATCAGTCTTACGATCACCATCGACTAACTCATAGCTCCACTTCGTTGCACTCTTTAGCTTTGATGCACCAAGGAGAATGCCTTGGCTCTCATCACGATAGAAGACTTGAATTCCGGCTGCTGTTGCAACGCAGGCGCTTGAAACGCTGACATCACTTGCAGTGCGCACACGAATTGGATCTTTGTAGTCATTTACGGCAGTGCCATTTCCATCAATGATTTCATAGGTAAATGACTTGCCGTCATAACGTGCATAGCGCAGATCTCGATCTACCTTTTCGGAGTAGAAGATATGCAGAGTTTGACTCGTTCCTGATCCGTTCACACATGTTGAAATTGGACTGGTGATTGGGTGTTTAGTGCGCGGAGAGCTTCCACCTGCGCCATCAATGGTGAGCTTCCTCCAACTCTTACCTTCCCAAGTAGCAATCTTCAGACGCCCACTATTGGAATCGGTATAGAGCAGAGTTGGCTTTCGATTGAAGTTTATGCTGGCCACATTCGTTGCATCAGATGAATCATCGATCACAAATCGCTTCCACGCTGCGGTCGGGGCAACTGGTGCGGTAATCACGGCATCAGAAGTTCCATTGGAATTTGAAGCCACAATACTGAAGGGATAGCTGGTGCCATTCTTAAGGCCAGTAAAGGTTATCGGGGATGACATTCCACTTATCACTTGATCTGTTTTGAGGTTACGGACCGAGTAACTAGTAATTTGTGCGGATCGGGCATTTGCTGGCGGGTCGAAGGTAACAATGACAGCGCCATCAGAGATCAGCGCTGCTGCATTTCTTACAGCTTGCGGAATTCCAACAGCCACACCCACCGGCGGCTTGCGACGCATATCTTCCATCATCGCAAGTAGAAGCGGGCCTGGTTCACGGAAGACTTCACCGGCATCAAGATTCGGTGTCATTATGCGATTGAGTTCAGATTTTGAATAAGTCTCTTCATCTAAATGGCTGACAGAAGATCCTTCTTCATATCGCACAGGTGTATAAAGAAGTGGTTTCACACCGCCGTTGGCTGCTATTCCAAGGGCGCCAGACCACACAAGAGTTGATGTCAGTGCTTTGCCGAGTTCAAGTGATGGCGAAGGAAGGTCGGCAAGTCTTCGACCATCTGGTAACTGTGCATATGCATCGTACGGTGTGGGTTGTTCAATAGTTCCATACCCAAAGAATTTGTCGTAGGAATCAGTTGAGAGAAAACCTAGGCCATGTCCCATTTCATGTAAAAATACTGATTGCAAATCATATTCATTGATGCGTGGGGCGCCATCATTGCGAGTATTCCAAGGCGCTGCAGAATTAACTTGAATGACTATCTCAGGATTAGCACTCTCTAAATCTTTACCGGCAAGTGCATTTGCAAGCGCTGATGGGTACCAAAGACTTTGGTCCGGTGCCCCGTCGAAACCTGAATAGTAGTTTCCAGGTCGGGCACTTCCAAGCACGGTACTCGATGCAACGCGACTCCAGGTGGCATCGATAGCGATTGGAACACTCGATTTAAAGTGCGCACTCCATACATCTACTGCGGCTTGAAAATCTTTCTTTGCCCATTCGGGAAAGTTCTTATAGTCCACAACAAATCTAGATTTCTGTTCGAGATAGGCAACTTGTGCGGGACGAGATTGAGCTTTCGCTGTTGATGGTCCGGCGTAGATGTATCCCCATGAAGTAGAAGGGGCGACCTTAAAGTTATTTAGCGCATGCGATTGCAGCGGAGAAGTAAGAGAGAAGAGGAGTGCGAGAGCTATAAAGAAACTCCCTGTAGTGCGTTTTCTTCCCCTCATAGCGCCCAACGCTATCAGGATGCGAGAATGCAGTCATGGTTACAGTGACGCTTTATTCGCGCCAGGGCTGTCATCTCTGTGAAAGCGCTGAGAAAACTCTGGGTGTATTACGTGACGAGTTAGCGTTTACTCTCGAAACAGTATTTATTGATGGCAATCAAGAGCTGGAAAAATTATATGGAACGCAAGTGCCAGTCATTCATATCAATGGTGAACACCACGACTTTTACCGAGTCGACCCAGAGAGATTTAGAACTTGCCTTGAAAAATATCGTCTGCATCAATGATTCGGTAAGAGTAGCCCTGCTCAGCTAAGAAGCGTTGTCGGTTCTGAGCAAAATCTTGATCAATTGTGTCTCTTGAAACTACTGAATAAAACTTTGCACTACGTCCATCAGATTTAGGGCGAAGAATTCGGCCTAAGCGTTGTGCTTCTTCCTGACGAGAACCAAAGGCACCTGAGACCTGAATGGCGATAGTTGCCTCAGGTAAATCCACGGAGAAGTTCGCTACCTTTGAAACAACGAGGCAGGTAATCTCGCCAGTTCGAAATGCGGCAAATAAACGCTCCCGCTCTTTCTGCGGAGTGTCACCTTTAATTACCGGCACACCGAGGGCTTCAGAAAGATCATCAAGTTGATCAAGATATTGGCCAATGACAAGAATCTGCTCATTGGCATGATGAGCCACGATTTCTTCTACAACATTTCGCTTGGTACGAGTCGTAGCGCAGTATCGGTAACGCTCTTCTGGTTCCGCAGTTGCATATGCAAGTCGCTCCGCTTCCGTGAGGTTGACTCGCACTTCGATGCATTCGGCAGGTGCGATATATCCCTGAGCTTCAATCTCTTTCCATGGCACATCAAAACGTTTTGGTCCGATGAGTGAGAAAACTTCGCCCTCCATGCCATCTTCCCGGACCAGCGTTGCGGTAAGTCCTAAACGGCGACGAGATTGGATATCGGCGGTGAAGCGAAAGATTGGTGCAGGAAGTAGATGCACCTCGTCATAAATAATTAAACCCCAATCGTGGGTATCAAATAAATCAAGGTGTGCATAGACACCATTCTTCTTCTTCGTCATTACTTGGTAGGTAGCAATAGTTACTGGGCGAATTTCTTTTTTTGCACCAGAGTATTCGCCGATCTCATCTTCATGAAGAGTCGTGCGCTTTAAGAGTTCATCTCGCCACTGACGCGCAGCAATTGTGTTGGTAACTAATATCAGAGTGGTCGCCTTTGCATGTGCCATCGCGGCAGCGCCCACGATTGTCTTTCCAGCGCCACAGGGTAGAACTACTACACCTGAGCCACCATGCCAGAATCCTTCAGCTGCATGCTCTTGATATTGGCGGATCTTCCATCCATCTTGCTTGAGCGCAATGTCATGTGCCTGACCATCAACATAACCAGCGAAATCTTCGGCCGGCCAACCTAAGCGCAGCAGCGATTGCTTAATCTGACCGCGTTGACTTGGATGAACTGCAATTGTTTCATTATCTATTCTTATTCCCAGTAACGGTGCAATCTTCTTCGCGCGAATTACTTCTTCCAGTACTCCAACATCAGTGGTAACAAGAATAAGTCCGTGAATAGGATCTGCTTCTAGTCGCAAACGGCCATAACGAGACATGGTTTCGGCAATATCAACCAGAAGTGAGTGCGGAACCGCGTAACGCGAATACTTAATGAGGGTATCGATTACTAATTCGGCATCGTGGCCGGCAGCCCGCGCATTCCACAGCCCAAGATTTGTTAGTCGATAGGTATGAATATGTTCAGGGGAGCGCTCGAGTTCAGCAAAGGGTGCAATCGCTCGCCGGCATTCGGTGGAGAGAATATGGTCAACATCAAGGAGCAGCGTTTTATCGCTCTGAACAATAAGTGGACCATCGGTCATGAGAGCAGATCCTTAATAAATGCATGAAGAAAATCGCTGCGAGGTTGCATCGAAGAAATACTGACCCACTCATTCGGTGCGTGCGCCCCGCCACCTACTGCGCCAAGTCCATCAAGAACTTGAGCTCCGGCTGCGGCGGCGAAATTTCCATCGCTTGCGCCGCCTACTTCGGCTGATCCCAAAGGTGGCATACCAATTGCTGCCGCAACTTTCTCGGCTCGCTCGTAGAGTGCAGCAGTTGCTGCAGGTTGCAGTGGTGGGCGATTAAGCCCACCGGTGACTTCAATACGTGCCTGTGGATTTACGGCGACGATTCTGCGAATTTCACGATCAATACGTTCAAGTTCTGTTTGTGAGAATGAGCGAGCGTCAATATCGAGCGTCGCTAAATCTGGAACTGTATTAGTTGTATTTCCAGAACTGAGCAGAGTGGGAACCACCGTTGTTCCATGTTCAGAATTTTCAAGGGCAGAAAGCTTCAAAATAATATGTGCGATTTCAGTCGTTGCGTTGATTCCCTTTTCCGGTTCCAGTCCAGCATGCGATGCCAAGCCGTGAACTGCAATCTGATACATCGCAGTTCCTTTACGTCCGGTCTTTACCTTCCCATTGAGAGAGGCTTCTAGGACCAAGACCGCCGTTGCCTTGGCGGAAACTTCTTTGATAAGCGCCTTTGATGAGTGACTTCCGGTTTCTTCATCGGTTGTTGCAATAAGTGCGACTGAACCCTCAATACCTTTAAGGGCATAAAGCGCTTGAATAAATCCTGCCTTCATATCAAATGTGCCAGGACCACGTAGAACATCGCCGTTAACTTCCCAGATTGGCTCGTAAGAACCTTTTGGCCAGACGGTATCGAGATGGGCAAGAATGACAACGTCAGGTGATTCGGCGCCCCACCAAAAAACTGGTCTTCCTTCAATCTCTTTTATCTGCGCCGGCACACCAAGAACGCGGGTGGCAATATCACTTGCCAAAGTGACAACCGAACGGCATGCCGCTAAATCATCGCTGGGGGATTCACAGCGAACGAGTGCTTCTAGGGCGGCCAACATAGGCTCAAGTCTGCCGTATTGGGCCACCTTCTCGCTTGTCATAGCGCTGCCACCCCCGTGATTCGAGCGATTCTAAATGTCTGTACTTCACCGGTGGCGTGATCTCGCGCTATCAGCGAGCCGGCCGAGAGTTTAAGTGGATCAATGATGCGATGAGAGACGAGCCCATTGTTATCGGCGTAACCAATTGAAAGTGATGTTGAAGGTTGATTTTGCAAGTAATCACTCAAGAGCTCAAGCGTTTCATTTGCAGTGGTGCGAGGAAGTGAACCCAGCGCCTCAGTTGCGATATTGCGCATGGTGCTCTGTTTGCGACTTGATTTCTCTCCCGTACGAAGCGCTCGCAAGGCGCCTTCAATCGCAATTTCATCAGGGTGATCAATTTCGCCAATAGTTCTAGGAGGGCGAGCTTTACTTTGGGCGCGTTGTATTCGCGGCCCGCTCAAGAGTAACCCGCGCGAATCCTCGGCGGCAGGTAAGTAACCGCAACTTCGCAACACATTCATTGCCTCTGCTGCATCGTGGTTACAGATGAGAACTTCTGGAGCAATCTTGCGCAGTCCTAGAATTTCTAACCGCTTATCGCCGATGATTTGCGTGATCAGCGCAGAATCTTCACAACGAATGAAGGAAGCCGTGTTACCTACCCTTAATTTTCCATGCTTCTTTGCGACATCGGTGATTAAGTATTCAAGTGGCTGCGGCATCGGCGTCTTAGAGGTTTTCCTTAAAAATTTAGTGATCTCGTCACCGGTGCGACCATGATCGAGTCCTCTGCGAATTGAGCTTTCCGAGAATCGATAGACAGTTGCCCCACCTCGGGATTCGACATCTGCGATGAGCGCTAAATCTTGGGCGACTTCATGTTCAAGTGGCCCTGGTGCAATTGCGGTGTTATCACTTTGAATCAGGATGTGATCTACCGGCTTTGGAAGATCAGAATCAATGGATTGATTGTCTCCTCCTTGCAAGAAATCAACGCCGTAAGAAGAGATAACTCCTTGACCTGTTATGCCGAGCCACTCTGCTTCACGCAAAGTCCAGGCCACATAATCGCGTTGCACGCCACCGGAACGTTTTGTTGGCGCCGACCATTGCGCAGCAGCGAAGATGGAATCTAATTCAGGTGCTATCTCGGTGTTTTCAGTGAGCAGTTGTAAAACCAGCGCTCTAGTACTGGCAGCTAAGGAGCGATCTAACTCTGGACCCAGTGGGGCAACGTTTTTCTGTCCCTCTTTTCCGACAAGTCCGGACATGCGAGAAGAGCTATACCAGGCAGATGTCAGTGACTGCCAGCGGACAGATACGCTTTGCGTCAGCCAGATATCAAATTGATGAGTGGGCAAAATTTTATCGTCCGGATCAATTGTAAGTAATCCTGCTAGGTATGAAACTTCGGCAACAAATGCCGCACACGTTTCATCAACTCCTAAATGAGCAGCTAAGTCTTTTAGTTCACGGACACCCAAGCCACCAGAACGAAGCGCAGTCGCCGGCTCTTGCGCCCAAAAATTTAATATCTCTTCGGTCCAGCGAAGAAAGGTGGTGATATTTGCAATTGCTGCAAGTTGCACGCTACGAGAATCGCGTTGTGCACCCGAGACTGGTGGCTGTGAAATTTCTAATTGGCGGTGAACCTTATTTCCACGAAGGTAAATGGCAACTTCTCGAGGCATCACAACGGTCTGTTGATTAAAAGCGATCAGAAATTTCTCATCGAGTAACCACTGAACTCCGGCGCTAGGTTTTTTGATATCGGTGATGGCACCACGCGGTGGTCCCCAGACCATTGCATCCAGTACTTTCTTTGCCGCCGCAGGTGCTTCCTCTAATTTCTTTAACTTCAAAGTTCCAAGCGAAGCTGGACCAAGACCGGCTATTTCATTCCCTAAGACTTCCCGGAGCGTGGAGGGAATCCGAAGACCATCTTTATCCTGATAGAGAAGTCCTCGCTCAATGAGACCAGCGAGCACAAAGAGCGCTGACTTCTCCGTTACAGTTGCAATCTCTTTCTCAGAAAATGGCTCCGTCAATACGGCACAAGCTTCGAGTACCTGTAACTGCCACTTATTGAGTCCATCTACTGCGCGGGCAAGACTTGGAGCTGACGATGCGCGCACTGCAAGACTGGCGATATCTGGCGGAACTGGTGTAATCAGATCAGGGCGAAAAGAAAATATGGAGATTAGCGCAGCATCATCAAGTGCGCGTAAGTAATCGGCATAAGAGCGAATTTCCATAACCTGCCAACGATAGCCGTTAGCGAGCTCTATGTGCCAATCGGGTTAGCGTTTGCGAGGAGAGAGCAGGGTGGCAAGGGCGGCAATTCGACTGACAGCCGGTCCAAGTAAACGGTTCATAAACCGTGCTCTGCGAAAATCATGAATTGGCCAACCTTCGGCAAGTGCTCGGATACGAAGAATTGCATCGGGATTAATTGCACATGGATGACCCACAGCTTGTAGTAGTGGAATGTCATTGTGACTATCGGAATAGGAGTAACAATCTTCCAGCACAAATTCATGTTCGGCCGAGAGTTTTTCAATCGCTTTTGCCTTTTCAATCCCGTGTAGCAGTTTTCCTTCTAGCTCTCCGGTGTAGATACCATCCTTAATCATCGCCTTACTTCCTAGCGCACCGGTTAATCCAAGTCTCTGCGCGATGATGTCGGCCATGTCTTGTGGTGCAGCTGTCACTAACCAGACTTCTTCGCCGCGATCGAGATGCGATTTTGCAATCTCAAAAGTTCCTTGCCAAAGTTTCGGCGACACGAATTCGTCATAAATTTCTTCGCCAATCCGCTTAATGTCATCAACTTTGTGGCCCCCAATAAAATCGGTAGCAGCACTTTGAAACTTCTCAATTACTTCTTTCTTCTCGGTACCTGTCATACGAAAACGTAGGTTGGCAACTACGAAGCGAGAGATATCGGCCTTGGTAAAGAAGCCGCGCTGGTACATACCTCTTCCTAGGAAGTAGAGGGTTGAGCCGCGCACGAGGGTGTTATCTACATCGAAAAAAGCAGCTCGATGAGAGGTGAGGGCCATGTCACTACCCTAGCGATAAGCGGTAGAAATAGACGCTTTATGATTGGCACTATGAGTTCAATTGTTCACGTCATCCGTCACGGGGAAGTAGAGAATCCTGAGAAAATTCTCTACGGGCGCCAACCGGGTTGGCGACTTTCTGCCCGCGGACAAGAGATGGCAGAAGTAATTGGCCAGTGGTCCAAAGCAATTGATTTAGGCGCGCTGCATGTGTCACCGCTACAACGGGCGCAAGAAACCGCGGCCCCAATATCTCGAACACATTCGATAGCTATCACCACAGACGAAAAATTAATTGAAGCGGCAAATATTTTTGAAGGTAAAAAGTTTGAACTAGGCAGCGGTGTGCTTAGGCACCCAGCTTCCTGGAAGTATTTATACAACCCATGGAAACCATCATGGGGTGAGCCATACGAAGAGCAGATCGCTCGAATGTTAGCTGCTGTGTTTAGTGCACGAGATGCCGCACAAGGAAAAGATGCAATCGTTGTTTCACATCAGTTGCCTATTTGGATACTAAGAAGCGCCATTGAAGGCCGCAGACTGATTCACGATCCACGTAAGCGTGAGTGCACACTTGCCTCTGTCACCAGCGTTCATTTCGATGATGAAGGAATGATCTCTGGAACTTCTTACACCGAGCCAGCTAAGCACCTCTTACCTCAAAAATGATATGAAAAAAATTATTCCTGCTCTCATCTCACTATTGATCTTGGTTGGGTGCGGCAATGGTGGGGATTCAAAAGCTGAAGAAAGCTTTATTTCTGGAAGTGGAGCAGTCACCTTTATCGATAGCGCTGATCGAATTTCGGCGCCAGAAATTTCAGGTATGACACTACTTGGAACTAATTACAGTTTTTCAGTTGGCAAAGTTGCGGTTGTCAATGTGTGGGCTTCCTGGTGTTCTCCTTGTAGAGCAGAAGAGCCCGCGCTCTCCGCACTTGCCTTGATGTATCCAGATGTCGCATTTATCGGAATCTTGACGCGTGATAATCCCGTGAATGCTGAAGCATTTGTGCGAAAACGCAATATCCCTTACCCAACGTTGATTGACGACTCGATACTCATCGGCTTTAGAAAATCACTGCCTGCCAATGCCATTCCTTCGACTGTCCTGATTGATAAGAAAGGCAATGTAGCCGCGCGCATTTCCGGCGCTGTCACAGTTGCATCACTCAAAGAGTTAATTGAGAAGGTGTCATTGGAATGACAAGCTTCTTTGTAGAACAGATTATGAGTGGATTTTTACTCACTGCGATACCGCTAGCAATTGTGGCCGGCGTGGTCTCGTTCTTATCTCCTTGCGTCCTTCCACTTGTACCGGGTTACTTGGCATTTGCCGCTGGCTTCTCAAAATCTCGCGGAAGAGTCTTTTTGGGCTCATTCTTATTTGTCTGCGGATTTAGTGCGCTCTTTGTTTCATATGGCGCTCTCTTCGGGTCACTCGGTGCTCGCGTTGCAACTAATGAAGAGGTAATCACTCGAGTACTTGGAATATTCACGCTACTAATGGGACTGATTTTTCTTGGTCGATTTCCCCTGATGCCAACACTGAAACCAAAGATTTCAACAACCGGTGGACTCGTTGGGGCTCCGTTGCTGGGATTCCTCTTTGGTGTTGGCTGGACGCCATGTATTGGTCCGGCGCTAGCTACGGTGCAGACACTTGCATTTCAAGAATCAAGTGCGATCCGAGGGGCAATACTTTCCCTTGGTTACTGTCTAGGACTTGGAATTCCATTTATCGCAACCGGTCTTTATTTGGACAAGTCCGAATCCCTACGTAAGTTCCTAGTAAAAAGAGGTGATGTGATCACCAAGCTTGGTGGATCACTCCTTATCCTTATTGGGCTGCTACAACTTTTAGGCCTCTGGTCCGATCTTATGATTTCACTACGGTCACTTATTTCAGACTTTAGTCCGGTGATCTGATGAGCGAACAGAGAGAGTTGCCAGAGTTAGGTTTCCTAGCCTTAAGTAGATTTGCTTGGCGACAGCTGACAAGTATGCGCACCGCACTAATTCTGCTACTGCTGATGGGAATTGCTGCTATTCCAGGTTCGTTGATTCCACAGCGACCAATCAATCCAATGGCTGTCCGTGATTTCTATCGAAGCAATCCTGAACTCGCACGTTGGTATGACCGAGCATCTCTTTTTGATGTGTATGCCTCACCGTGGTTTAGCGCGATCTACATCCTGCTCTTTATTTCACTCATTGGCTGCGTTCTTCCAAGAAGTGTTGAGCACTACAAAGCAATGTTGGCCAAACCACCTGCCACACCTAAGAACTTAACTCGACTTTCTCATTATCAACAATTTGCAAACGCGGATGAAGCTTTAAATCGAGCAACACAATGGTTTAGTAAGAACCGATTTAGGGTTCGAATTGAAGGCAACTCGATTTCGGCTGAAAAAGGCTACCTGCGCGAAAGCGGAAATCTACTCTTTCACTTGTCACTGATCTTGGTTCTGGTGGGAGTTAGCTTTGGCTCTCTCTTCGGCATGAATGGTTATGCCATTGTGAATGTGGGAGAACGTTTTATTAATGTGCCTACAACGTATGACACGCTCTCTTTTGGAAAACTAAAGGGTGATAACTCACTGCAGCCCTTTCAAATCACAGTTGACAAATTTGATGCAAAGTACGATCCAAAGACCAGCGCCCCGCTTGATTACACAGCATGGGTGACGGTCGAGGATGAAGGCAAAATCAGTAAGAAAGTTGTAAAAGTTAATCAGCCGCTTACCTTTGGTAGTACCCGTGTGTACTTACAAGCCAATGGCTATAGCCCCGTAGTAACTGTCAGAGATAGCTATAAGAATGTCGTGCTTCAAGGTCCTGTTCCACTGTTGCCACAAGATGGAAATTTGAGATCTATCGGTGTGATCAAAGTTCCTGATGCGGATCCAGCGATTGGCTTTGTAGTTTCATTTGTTCCAACCAATGCTCGAACAGCTTCGCAGGGCTCAATTTCTATCTATCCAGAGTTATTGGATCCGAAACTTCTCTTCTCTATTTGGCAGGGAGATCTTGGTTTGGACTCAGGCATACCTACTTCGGTCTACAAGATAGATACAAAAAACATGACACAGATTGGACTTGGCTCGGTAAAGCCAGGTGACACATTTAACTATTCCAGCGGCTCCATCACTCTAGAAACTGTCGTTCCTTGGGTCAACCTGCAGGTAGTTCAAGATCCCGGAAAGAGTTATGCACTTATCGGCGGTATTCTTGCCATCGCTGGGTTGCTCACTTCTCTTTATGGACGACGTCGCAGAATCTGGATTCGCGTGAGCGATAGCGGAGTCGAAGTTGCGGGGTTAGCAAGAAATAGCGCTCCAGGGCTAGAAGATGAAGTTAAGAAGTTCATTAGTTTTGTTAAGGGAGAGAAGTAATGCTGACAACGTGGGCCTACATCTCAAACTATTTCGTTTATTCTGCGATGGCCGTCTTTGCTCTTTCATTTGTCGCCCATGCATTTGAAACAGCTTTTGCCGTGCGCACGCCCGAGAACGCAGATACGACAGAAGGAAATCTGCTCGTAAAGACACTTGACTACAAACGAACTGAAAAAGCCGCTCGGATTGCAACCGCGCTAATGATTTTGGCATTTGTCCTCTTACTCGCAGGAGTGGTCGCACGCGGAATTTCAGCAGAGCATGTTCCTTGGGGAAATATGTATGAATTCTCCATCACCGGAGCACTTGCATTTACTGGTGCATATTTAGTTGCACTTCGAAAGCATGACCTTCGCTGGCTCGGACTTTTCATCTCGATTTCCGCGCTACTAACTCTGGGAACTGCTATTACTTTGCTTTATCGCGATAGCGCGCCGCTTGTGCCCGCCTTACAGTCAACGTGGCTGGTCATCCATGTGGTTGCAGCAATTATTTCTGGCGGAGTATTCCTGCTCGCTAATGTTGTTGCGGGTGCCTATCTCTACTTAGAGAGATTTGAAGATAAAAGCGCCCGGCCTGTTTGGCTGCAACGAGTTCCAAGCCTGGAATTACTTGATCAGCTTTCATATCGTCTCGTCGCATTTGTATTTCCGCTCTGGACTTTCTCTGTTATCGCCGGTGCAATCTGGGCGGAAGCGGCTTGGGGTCGTTATTGGGGATGGGATCCAAAAGAAACTTGGGCATTTATCACCTGGGTTGCCTACGCAGCTTACTTACACGCACGCGTAACGGTCGGCTGGCGCGGACGCCGAGCTGCCTGGCTCTGTATTTTTGCTGGATCTACATTCTTATTTAACTACGTATATGTAAACGTATGGGGAACCGGCAAGCACACTTATTCGGGTCTATAAAGATTTTTAGAGTTTCCGCAAGAAATCCGGGTCATCATCAGGAGGCAAGATTCGCTTCTGTGGCTTTCGCTTTGGCAAGTTTTTAAGTGGATTTCTGCCGATTATTAAATATGCGATAGGCCCAAAAATGCCAGTAAAGAGAATAATGATTAACCAACCCCACTTGGGTAACTTCTGAATTTGGGTTTCATCTCGTCGGGCACAGTCGATAAATGTGTAGAGGGTGAGCGCCACCGACAAAATTAGAAGTAAACCTGTCAACTTAATCATGCTCCAATTGTAATCACTTAAAGCGCTAACGCGACAGCAAATGTTATCGCAAAGAAAAGTTGCAGCTTGCCGGTTTTCCCCAGCAGTGGAATTAGTTCAGCGCTGGCAGCGCCCCGGAGAACTGACTTAGCTAGATTAAATGCCATCGGAAGGGTTAATAGAGTTAAGAGAACCCAGATGCGGCCAGAAAGAAAGGCAAATGCGTAGGCGGCCGTGATTAATGAAACAAAGAATATTCGGGATCCGCGATCGCCTAGTCGTACTGCGAGCGTTCGTTTTCCAACCAGCACGTCTTGGGCTCGATCACGAATGTTATTTATTGCAAGCAGTGCGCACGATAGTGAACCCATCGGAACCGATACTGCAAAGGCCACCCAGTTAACTTCTAAAGTTTGCACGTAGTAACTTCCCATGGTCGCGATGATTCCAAAGAAGATAAAGACAGACATCTCGCCCAAACCCTTATATCCATATGGATTTTTGCCACCGGTATATCCCCATGCTGCTGCGATTGCTGCAACGCCGATCAGAATTACCCACCAAGAAGAAAGTGCGGCCAAAGCCAGTCCCGCAATTGAGGCAGCTGAAAATGAAAGTATTGCAGCGCGTTTTACAGATTCAGCTGGCGCCAAGCCTGAAGCCGTCAAGCGAATTGGACCGATGCGATTGTCATCTGTGCCGCGAATCCCATCGGAGTAATCATTGGAGTAATTAACTGCAACTTGAAGACTCACACTGACAAAGAAAGCCAAGAGCGCCTGCACTGGTTTGAAATCGGCACCCGCTAAGACGGAGGCAACCACAACTGGTGCGATGGCAGCGGGTAGCGTGCGCGGGCGTGCACCTTGAATCCAAATCTTAATGAGTAGCCTCCTGCTGTAACTGCGCCAATTTCTTCCGATCAACTTTACCGATTCCAATCAGCGGCAACTCGGAAATAGCTAAGAACCCTCTTGGTTTTGCTTCTGGTCCGAATCCTTCAATAAGAAATTCTGTAATTTTCTTCTCATCAGCCAACACGTCGCCGGCGATAGCAAGGTGCAGCGAGTCTCCCCATTGCGCACTTTTGACTCCGAAAGCAGCGAAGGTAAGTGCCGGATATCTATTCTGCACAAAGCGCTCGATCGCAGCAATCGAGAGATTTACTCCACCGACGATGAGCACATCATCGACTCTGCCTTCAACAATCAACTTGCCATCATCGATTCGGCCAAAATCAGATGTGAGAAACCAACCATCCTGCATCTGTTCATTCCACAAAGTCTCATCATTAAGGTAACTAGTAGCTAATACGGCACCTTTAATTGCGATGCGGGATTCTTCGATGAGCTTTACTTCAACTCCAGCTAACACTTGACCGTTATAGACACAGCCACCAGATGTTTCCGTCATTCCATAGGTAGTAACAATATTGATTCCGGCAGTACTAGCTTGCGCTTTGAGTGCATCAGATAAAGCGGCTCCGCCAACGAGAACAGCTTTCGCATCAACTAAATGCTTGAGCAAGTGAGCATCTCCGTTGAGTGCGCGAAACAAATGCGTAGGAACAATCGATGTGAAATCTACCTGGGGGTACTCTCCTTGGTGTTTTCGCAGATCCATCGCTTCGGTCTTAAGTTCTAGGCAGCGAACAAGAACGTTAATTCCCGCGACATGAGTGGTTGGCAATAGGAGCGACCAGGTATCACCGACTGATGCACCTAGATATTTATTTGAGGCCTGCGCAGAGGCAATAAGTGCGGCTGCGGAGAGCCCCACCTCTTTTGCACTTCCGGTACTTCCGGTTGTGGCAACGACAAGACTGATCTCACCAGCAACAAAGTTGGCCTCTGATTTGCCCAACGATAGCGCCGGCCCAATGGGTGAGAGGGCTCCGGCAAGGCGCGCCATTAATTCGCGCACACTCCACTCAGGATTGGCTGCGGAAAGTTCTCGTTGTGCGTTCTGCTCCATTGCCCGCGTAGGCTATCGCTCGTAGACCAGATGGAGGAACCGTGAGCAAGCCGATTAAGCGTGATTTTGGTGACCGCAGCATCCCAGCATGGGCGAGCGGAGCTGGCGGTGAAGCATTTACCGACATCATTTATGAAGTTGCCGATGGCATTGCAAAGATTACGATCAACCGACCAGAAGTTCGTAACGCATTTCGTCCACAAACAATTATTGAATTGAAATCTGCTTTTGATTTGGCTCGTGACAATGCTGAAGTCGGCGTCATTATTCTTACGGGTAAGGGTGATGAAGCATTCTGTTCTGGCGGAGATATCAGTGTCCGTGGAGATGATGGATATCTCGGAGATGATTCACTTGCGCAACAAGGGGTTGGTCGCCTCAATGTTTTAGATCTTCAAGTACAGATTCGTCGAACACCAAAGCCAGTCGTTGCCATGATTGCCGGTTGGGCAATTGGTGGTGGACACGTACTTCACGTTGTCTGCGATCTTTCTATCGCTGCCGACAATGCAAAGTTTGGCCAGACCGGTCCGATGGTTGGTTCATTCGACGGCGGTTACGGCTCTGGGTTATTGGCAGCAAGTGTTGGTCAGAAGAAAGCGCGCGAGATTTGGTTTCTCACTCGTCAATACGATGCGCAAGAAGCGCTATCAATGGGGCTGGTAAATACAGTTGTTCCACTAAAAGATTTAGAAGCTGAGACTGTTTCGTGGTGCCGCGAGATGTTGCAGAACTCGCCAATGGCGCTACGTCTGATTAAGGCATCTATGAATGCCGCTGATGACGGACTTGCCGGAGTTCAGCAACTTGCCGGTGATGCCACTCTCCTCTTTTACTTATCGCAAGAAGGCCAAGAAGGTCGCGATGCATATAAAGAGAAGCGCAAACCTGATTTCGGAAAGTTTCCCAAGCGTCCTTAATTTATGGATCAATCCCTGCTCGAAACGATGCGCGTAGTTGCGCTGCCCACAAAGACAGATTTTCGCGGGATAAACGTTCGAGAAGTTGCACTGTTTAAAGGTGAATACGGCTGGGGTGAGTTCTCCCCTTTCCTTGAATACACCGACGCAGAATGCGCGCCATGGCTTGAGTGCGCAATAGAAGCTGCAACGAAGCCTCGTCCAGAGCTTTACCGAAAGTCCATCAAGATTAACGGCACGATTCCGGCCCTCAACAATCCGAAAGATATTGAAGAAATTGTTGATGCATTTCCTGTAGTTAAAACTTTTAAAGTAAAAGTTGGGGATGATTTGCAAGAAGATATTGCTCGCCTTAAGTGGGTTAAGAAGCTACGCCCGCAAGCGAAGCTGCGCATCGATGTGAACGGCAATTGGTCGGTCGCAGATGCTCTGACAAATCTTCGAGCAATCTTTGACGCTATTGGCGAACTTGAATATGTCGAGCAACCTTGCGCCACTATTGAAGAGCTGCGTGGGCTTAAAGAAAAACTGCAGCTAGATGTTCTGATTGCTGGCGATGAAGTTCTTCGTAAAGCGAAAGACCCATTCGCAATCGATCTCCAGGGCGCAATTGACATTCTGATGCTCAAGGTGCAACCACTTGGGGGTATCGCGCGTGCGCAAGCGCTGGCAGAGCACCATAAGCTGCCAGTTGTTATATCGAGTGCTTTGGAAAGTGCTGTTGGCATTAATTACGGATTAATCCTGGCGGCATCATTTCCAGAATTAAATTTCGATTGTGGTTTAGGAACCGGAGCTTTACTCAGCGCAAATGTGGCCCAGTTGCCGATCATTAATGGTGCAATTGAATATCGTGAATTCGAGCCAGAAATAGCTGGATATGAAGTGGCGCCAGAGCGCTACGAATGGTGGAAGAATCGAGTCATGAAGACTGCTGAGCTCTTGAAGTGAACCCTTCAACTCAACTCGCACAAGTTATTGTTCGCCAAATTCTTGAAGCCGGCGTTAAAGATGTTGTCATTTCCCCAGGCTCACGTAATGCACCGCTTTCAATCGCCTTCTACCAAGCAAGCAATAAGGGTTTAATCAATCTTCATACGCGTATCGATGAGCGTACCGCAGCCTTCTTCGCACTCGGTATTGCAAAGGCATCAGGACTTCCAGTACCAATCTTGTGCACCAGTGGCACAGCGGTAGCTAATTACCACCCAGCCGTTCTTGAAGCGTCGCATACAAATCAGCCATTACTAGTTCTCACCGCAGATCGTCCCGCATCACTGCGCAAGACCGGTGCTAATCAGACGACCGAACAAGCTCGAATCTTTGGCAAAGCTGTTCGTTACTTTGCCGATGTTTCGGGTATGGCATACCCGATGGAGCTTCCCCTTAATGCGCTTCACTCCGGACCGGTGCACCTCAATATTCAATTTGATGAACCACTCATTGGTGAGACAGATGAGAGTTGGCTTGAAAATATTGCGACTAATCCACCACGTGTATTTACGCGCAAGAGCGCCGGAACTTTCTATACCAAGTCCACTCGCGGGGTACTCGTTATCGGGCACGACCGTGCCGGATTCTCAGCTTCCGATGTGCAAACATTTGCGCAGAGTCTTGGGTGGCCCATAGTGACTGAAGATCCACTAAGTATGGTTAATGCGATTTCTCATGCAAGTGTTTTCCTTACCTCGAAAACCATCAGTGAAGATTTAACACCAGACACAGTGGTAGTCATCGGCCGCACCACCTTGTCTCGTCCGATTAATTCACTCATTGCTCGTGCCCGGAAAGTGATAGTCATTGACCCGCGAATTGCAACAGTGGACTCAGATCGAGGTGCTTCCCAGAAGTTCACTCAGTTACCAGCAGTAGAAGTAAATCCGGTTGATGCTGAGTACGCCGAGAAGTGGATGAAATACTCCGTAAGAGCGCAAAAGTTAGTGCGAGATATCTCCACTTGGTCAGAGCAACTAGTAGCTCGAGAAATTGCAGCAGCAATTCCCGACGGCACAGCGCTGTTTATCTCCTCCTCTCGCCCTATTCGTGACATAGAAGGATTTGCTCTTGCGCGAAGCGGAGTTGAAACCTTCGCCAATCGTGGCCTTGCCGGTATTGATGGAAACATCTCCACCGCACTTGGCATCGCAAGTCAGCGCCCAGCAACCATTGCAGTACTAGGCGATCTCAGCTTCCTGCACGATCTCAGCGGCTTGATTCATAAAGAAGTGATTAATCTGAAAATCATTGTGATTAACAACGATGGGGGAGGAATCTTCTCGACCCTAAGTCAACGAGGCGTAGCGGGATTTGAGGAAATCTTTGGAACCCCACATGGTTTGGATATTGCAGCAATTGCTACATCGATGGGCATCACCGCGAAGGAGATTGATACTCAGTCTCAATTAAAAGTAGAAATTTCTGCGCCGATTCAAGGCCTTAGCATTGTGGTAGTAAATGTTCCATCGCGTGATACAAATGCTGATTTGTTGCAAGAGATTTATAAAAGCATTTCATCCATGTAGCGCAGAGCGCATCGGAATCATCTTTGCCGCACTCTCCTCAAGCTCCTTTTCAGGAGTTGAAGCCGCCACGATTCCACAGCCAGCGAAAATTCGAATACTTCGATCTGTAATCTGACCGGTACGAAGTGCAATTCCGAGTTCGCCATCGCCGCTGGCATCTATCCAGCCAACCGGTCCCGCATAGCGTCCACGGTTCATACCTTCAATTTCATCGATGATGTCGAAAGCAATATTTCGTGGCGTACCACAGACTGCAGCCGATGGATGCAGCGCTTGCAGCAATGAGAACGCATCGACATGTTGTTTAGATTCAATCAGTGCGCCGGTGACATCGGTGGCAAGGTGCATGACATTTGCTAAATGCAGAACGTAAGGGGAGTCAGGCACATTTGTTGAGGAACAAAATGGATCTAGAGCGTCTGCAACAGAGCGCACCGCGTATTCGTGCTCTTCTAAATCTTTAGAAGAACGAGCAAGAGAGGCAGCAAGCGCTAAATCTTTTTCATCTTGGCCAGTTTTTGAAATAGTCCCGGCTAATACGCGCGATGTCACCATACCGCGAGTAAGTCGAAGAAGAAGTTCTGGTGTTGCTCCAACTAAGCCATCAACTGCAAATGTCCACGTTGTTGGATATTCGGCCGAAAGTTTTTTTAGAATTGGCCGCGGGTCAATATCGGAATCTGCAGTTGCAATGAGATCGCGGGCAAGCACTACTTTTTCAACTGTAGTGGTACTCACTCGTGAGACCGCGTCAGCTACTCGCTTCATCCACTCAGTGGAAGTTAATGTTCCTTCGCCAAAAGTGAATGTGGCTGAGCTGGTTTGTAGAGCGCTCTGCGGCAAGGTGGGTTGCGGCTGGTCGCCAATCCAGGTGATCCAAGAACTCTTGCCTTTCTTACCCACAACGACTTGCGGAATAACCAGTACCGATTCTTCATTTCGATCAAATGAGAACGAGGTGAAAAGCACGGGACCGGTACCACTGCCGTGTACTGAGTTAGAGATAGAGAACGTTTCTAGTTGCTGATGCCACCAAGCACGTGCTTGCTCGAAGCGATTTTTTCCGGAAACAGTTGTCGTTGCATGCACACCCCATCCGACCAAACCTTCGCCCTTTCGTACCCACGAGATTGGTGAGGCAGCGGGCAATAAATCGAGAAGCGGAAGATGTTCACCAATTCGAGTAGTGGTGACTGGAATTAAATTCGCCATCTATTTATTAAGAGTGCGGGAAATTCTGCGCCAAACAAGCGGCAGCGAAGTTGCAGTAATTGCAATCTTGAGCGCCTCACCCAAAATAAATGGTGTGAAGCCGGCGGCAATTGTCTGTGACCAAGAAAGGTTAAGCGTCTGCTGTAACCAAAGTAATCCGAAGGTGAAGATGATTGCATCTCCAAGAAGAAGAGCGGGAAATGAAGTTCTAAATTTCTGATCTGCTTTGCGGTCAGCTAAGTAACCAAGTACTAGCGATGCCACCAACATTCCAACAAGATATCCACCGGTTGCACCGATGAGGCGATCAATTCCATGATTGGCAGATGTTCCAGAGGGAGCAAAAATCGGTGCACCTGCAACGCCGGCCAAGAGATATGTTGCAAAGGTAAGAACTCCTAAGCGAGCGCCGTACGTTGTTCCGATTAGGAGCACAGCAAGTGTTTGGCCTGTGACTGGAACTGGAGAGCCAGGAACTGGAATAGCGATCTGTGCCAGGAGTGCGATAAAGCCGACTCCGCCAAGAATAAAGAGGGCTTGGGTAAGGGCTGTGCTGCGCGGAAAGACAGTGGCGCGTAATGATCCTGATTGAATCGACATCGGTAGAGCCTCTCATCTGCCATCTAATACAAGTTGTGCCCGAAGCCTACCTTCGGGGAGAATATGCCCATGTCACGCGCCAGCATGGATAAGAATCCCGATGAAGTCGCGGCGATGTTCGATGGCGTAGCCAAGCGATATGACCTGGTTAATGACTTATTAAGCCTGGGGCAGACCAAAGCCTGGCGCCGGGCCACCACCAAAATTATTGCCCCAAAGCCTGGGATGAAAATCTTGGATTTAGCCGCCGGTACGGGTTCTAGCTCAGAGCCACTAGCCGCCGCTGGCGCCGATGTAATTCCAGCTGATTTCTCAGAAGGAATGCTGGCTGCCGGGCGCAAAGCCCGTCCGCATCTAGCTTTCACCAAGGCCGATGCCCTTAATTTGCCCTTCAAAGTGGGGGAATTTGACCTCGTGACCATCTCTTTTGGCCTTCGAAATACCGCCGATATCGACCTTGCCCTTGCCCAGATGCTGCGAGTTACTAAGCCAGGTGGGCAGTTGGTGGTCTGTGAATTCTCCAGCCCAACCCGGGCCCCATTTCGCGCGATTTATACCAACTACCTGATGCGGGCCCTTCCTTGGGTGGCGCGCAAGACATCTTCTAACCCGGATGCCTATATCTATCTCGCTGAATCGATTCGGGCCTGGCCAGATCAGAAGGCGCTCGCGGCCAAGATTGAAGCTGCCGGATGGAGTGGGGTTTCTTGGACAAACCTCACTGGCGGGGTTGTCGCAGTTCACAAAGCCACCAAGGCTTAACGGTTTTTTCCCACGCTGGAAAACCTTTAGTATTTCGCTCGTGAGCGGCAATCCCTATATCCCAATTATCGTGATTTTCGCGATTGGACTCGGATTTGCCGCTTTTTCCGTGGCAATAGCCGCCGTTACCGGCCCCGCTCGCTACAACCGCGCCAAGTTAGAGGCGTACGAATGTGGAATCGAACCTTCTCCACAGGCTTTGCAAGGCGGACGTTTTCCAGTGAAGTACTTTCTGACTGCAATGCTCTTTATTATTTTTGATATTGAAATTGTATTTCTCTATCCATGGGCTGTCGCATTCGATCAACTCGGACTCTTTGGTCTGGTTGAGATGGCAATTTTTATCTTCACAGTATTTATTGCATACGCATATGTTTGGCGTCGCGGCGGATTGGAATGGGATTAATGGGTCTAGAAGATAAGTTACCTAGTGGTGTTTTGCTTTCCACTGTCGAAGGTCTTGCAGGATACATGCGCAAGAGTTCTCTCTGGCCAGCAACGTTTGGCCTCGCCTGCTGCGCAATCGAAATGATGGCGCTGGGTTCAACGCCGAAACATGATATTTCTCGTTTCGGAATGGAACGTTTTTCTGCTTCACCTCGTCAAGCAGATCTCATGATTGTTGCTGGTCGCGTTTCACAGAAGATGGCGCCAGTGCTTCGACAGATTTATGATCAAATGACAGCGCCAAAGTGGGTTATTTCGATGGGCGCATGTGCTTCCTCTGGTGGAATGTTTAATAACTACGCAATCGTGCAAGGTGTTGATCACGTTGTTCCAGTTGATATTTATCTTCCAGGTTGCCCACCGCGCCCAGAACAATTGATGGATGCAATCATCAAGCTACACACTCTTATTAGCGACACCAAGCTCGGACCTAATCGTGAAGCAGTCATTAAAGAGGTAGAACTTGCCGCACTTAATGCCAAGCCTACGATTTCTATGAAGGGGCTGCTGGCGTAAATGAGCGAAGAACAGAAGGGTATGTTCGGAGCGAGCGGCACCGGAGATACATCGGGATACGGCGGCCTTGTTCGCACCGTGGAATCGATCGGCTCAACAGAGCGCCCGTACGGTGGCTACTTTGATGAAGTTGCCGATGACTTAGAGCGTGCATATCCAGATTTTGCCGATGCAATTACCCGCGTTGTTGTAGATCGTGGCGAGCTCACACTGCATATCAAGAAGTCTCGTCTGCTTGAAGTCGCATTTGTTCTGCGCGATAAGTTGAAATTTGAAATGTGCATGGGTGTTTCTGGCGTGCACTATCCAGATCGCAAAGGCGCTGAACTCGTTGCGCTTTACCCATTGCTATCGATGACAAAGAATCAACGCATCCGCTTGGAAGTTGCAACATCAGATCTCGATCCACATTTTCCATCAGTTGTTGAAGTGTGGGCTGGAAATAATTGGCACGAGCGCGAAGCGTTCGACATGTTCGGAATTATTTTTGACGGACACCCTGGACTTACTCGAATTTTGATGCCCGATGATTGGGATGGACATCCACAACGTAAGGATTACCCGCTGGGTGGAATCTCAGTTGAATACAAGGGCGCAACCACACCAGCGCCATCACAACGCAGGAGCTACCAGTGACCACGACCTTTGATCCATACGCTTCTTCGCGCGAAACAACTGAGGGCACAGTCTTCTCAGTAACTGGTGGCGATTGGGATTCACTCGTCTCTGAAATTGGGGAATCTAAAGAAGAGCGCATTATTGTCAACATGGGCCCACAGCACCCATCTACTCACGGAGTGCTACGCCTAGTTCTAGAACTTGAAGGCGAAACAATTACCGAAGTGCGCACAGGAATTGGGTATCTGCACACCGGAATCGAAAAGAACATTGAATTCCGTAACTGGACGCAAGCGGTCACATTCGTAACTCGCATGGATTACTTATCGCCAATCTTTAATGAAACTGCCTATTGCCTAGCTGTCGAAAAACTTCTTGGAATTACCCAAGATATTCCAGAGCGCGCTTCGGTCATTCGCGTTCTGATGATGGAGCTCAATCGCATCTCCTCTCACATGGTGGCACTTGGTACCGGAGCACTTGAGCTCGGCGCAATGGGGCCAATGTTCTTCGCCTTCCGCGATCGCGAAATTGTCCTTGACGCATTTGAAGAAATCACTGGTCTACGCATGAATATGGCCTATGTACGCCCCGGGGGAGTATCGCAAGATTTGCCTGCCGGAATGGGAGTCAAGCTGCGCGAACTTGTTAAGTCGCTGCGAAAGAACTTCGAAGACAATGCCAAGTTGCTCATTGGTAACACCATTTGGATGAAACGCACTGTAGGTATTGGTTACCTTGATTTAGCTGGATGTACCACTCTCGGAGTTACCGGTCCTGTCCTGCGTTCAGCGGGACTTCCATGGGATCTTCGAAAGACTCAGCCTTACTGCGGTTATGAAAATTATGAATTTGATGTCATCACCGCAGATACTGCCGACGTCTATGGTCGATTCTTAGTTCGCATGGCAGAGCTCGAACAATCACTTCGCATTATTGAACAAGCGGTAGATAAGTTAGATTCGCTCGAAGGTCAGCCAGTGATGGTGGCAGATAAGAAGATTGCCTGGCCGGCACAACTTGCACTTGGCGCCGATGGTCTTGGAAACTCACTTGATCACATCCGCGAAATTATGGGATCTTCCATGGAATCACTTATTCACCACTTCAAACTTGTGACTGAAGGATTCCGAGTTCCAGCAGGGCAGGCATATGTTGCTATCGAATCACCACGTGGCGAACTTGCTGCGCATGTTGTCTCCGATGGTGGCACACGTCCATATCGCGTTCACTTCCGTGAGCCATCATTTAATAATCTGCAAGCTACTTCAGCCATGAGTGAAGGTGGAATGATTTCTGACATTATCGGTGCAGTTGCATCCATCGATCCTGTGATGGGAGGGGTGGACCGCTAATGGCTACCGAACAGACTCTTAACCAAGAAGTAATGCAGAGCATCATCAAGCGTTACCCACGTAGCCGTTCTGCAATCATGCCGCTACTTCACTATGTGCAATCTATTTGCGGCTACGTAACAAACGACGGAATCGAATTCATCTCAAAATTATTAGAGATTGAAACTGCGGAAGTATCTGCAGTGGCTACTTTTTACACCCAATATAAGCGTAAGCCAGTCGGTGAGTACCACGTGGGCGTATGCACAAATACTTTGTGTGCAGTCATGGGTGGAGATGCCATCTTCGCTGCGCTCAAAGAGCACCTCGATATTGAAAACGATGGCGTAACTGCTGATGGAAAGGTTTCACTCGAACATATCGAGTGCAACGCCGCATGTGATTACGCACCAGTGGTCATGGCTAACTGGGAGTTTTACGACAATCAAACTGTTGAGTCTGCAAAGACACTGGTCGACGGAGCGCGCGCTGGAAAACCGCCAGCACCTACGCGCGGACCAAACCATCTTGTCACATATAAAGAAGCATCGGCAGTTCTTGCCGGACTTGATGACGGGCTTGCGCGCGAAGGCGTTCAAGCTGGTGGACCGACACTTCTTGGACTAAAACTTTCTAAGGAAGGTAAGTAATGTCAAAGTTAACTCCTGTCCTTTCTGCTCATTGGGATGAAGCAGATTCATTTACCATCGAGGCTTATACACGTCACGGTGGTTACACAGCTTCTAAAAAAGCTTTAGCAATGGAGCCGGATGCGGTGATTGCACTTGTAAAAGACTCCGGACTTCGCGGACGCGGTGGCGCAGGATTTCCTACTGGAATGAAGTGGGGCTTTATTCCACAAGGTGATAACAAAGATCACTACCTTGTTGTCAATGCCGATGAATCAGAACCTGGTACTTGTAAAGATACGCCGCTACTTATGGCTAACCCACATGTACTTATTGAAGGTTGCATTATTGCTTGTCATGCAATTCGGGCCGAGCGTGCATTTATCTATATTCGCGGCGAAGTTACACACGTTGTACGCCGCGTGAATGCAGCAATTGCAGATGCCTACAAAGCCGGACATCTCGGTAACGGAATCGATGTCACCCTTCATATTGGAGCTGGTGCATATATCTGTGGCGAAGAGACAGCGTTGCTTGATTCACTCGAAGGTTTCCGTGGTCAACCACGTTTGCGCCCACCATTTCCGGCAATTGCAGGTCTTTACGCGCGCCCTACAGTGGTCAATAACGTCGAATCAATCTCCTCTGTTCCAGCAATTATTAATAACGGCGCAGAGTGGTATCAATCAATGGGCACTGAAAAATCAAAGGGTGCAACGCTTTACTCACTTTCTGGTCATGTAAATAATCCAGGGCAGTTTGAAGCACCGCTCGGTATTACGCTGCGTGAAATCTTGGAACTCTCTGGTGGAGTTCGCAACGGTCATAAGCTCAAGTTCTGGACACCTGGTGGTTCATCGACTCCGCTATTTACTGATGCTCACCTTGATATTCCATTGGATTATGAAGGTGTATCTGCTGCTGGTTCCATGCTTGGAACCAAAGCTTTACAAATCTTCGATGAGACCACCTGCGTTGTCCGCGCGGTACTTAGATGGACTGAGTTCTACAAGCACGAATCATGCGGAAAGTGCACACCATGTCGCGAAGGCACGTGGTGGTTGGTACAGATCCTGCGTGATCTCGAAAATGGAACTGGTTCAGAGGCCGACCTGGAGAAGTTACTCGATCTCTGCGACAACATTATGGGCCGCTCATTCTGCGCACTCGGCGATGGCGCAACGAGCCCAATCACTTCATCAATTAAATATTTCCGCGACGAGTACATCGCACACGTAACAAACGGTGCCTGCCCATTTGATCCCGTGAAATCAACGCTCTTTGTTGGGGCGGTCAACTAGTGACTACAACTCAAGATTCAGCAGTTGCGGTAGAACTCATCACTGTCGTCATTGATGGCTTTGAAGTCTCTGTTCCAAAAGGCACTCTCATTATTCGTGCCGCCGAAAAATTAGGAATTCAGATTCCGCGTTTCTGCGATCACCCACTACTTGATCCAGTGGGTGCATGTCGCCAATGTTTAGTTGATGTCGAAATCAATGGACGAGCATTTCCAAAACCACAAGCTTCTTGCACGATTCCAGTAGAACCAAACATGATCGTAAAGACACAACTCACCTCACCTGTTGCCGATAAAGCGCAGAAAGGTGTCATGGAGCTGCTCCTGGGCAACCACCCGCTTGATTGCCCAGTATGCGATAAAGGTGGCGAATGTCCGCTACAGAATCAGGCGATGAGTAACGGTCGCGCAGATGCACGCCTAGATGGATATAAGCGCACCTTTGAAAAGCCAATAAGTATCTCCTCTTCGGTACTCCTTGATCGCGAGCGTTGCGTCTTGTGTGCTCGTTGCACACGCTTCTCGGAACAAATCGCCTCTGATCCATTTATCACTTTGAACGAACGTGGCGCCCTACAACAAGTTGGTATCTACGAAAACGATCCATTTAAATCTTATTTCTCTGGAAACACCGTGCAGATTTGTCCGGTAGGTGCACTGACCGGTGCTTCTTACCGATTCCGTGCACGCCCATTCGATTTAGTTTCCACCCCATCTGCTTGCGAACACTGCGCATCAGGTTGCGATATGCGTACCGATGTCCGCCGAGGCAAAACGTTGCGCCGGTTAGCAGGCGATGACGCATCAGTAAATGAAGAGTGGAATTGCGACAAGGGACGTTGGGCATTTAAGTATGTAACGGCGCTGGATCGCTTGACTCATCCATTGGTACGAAATGCAGACGGTGTACTTGTTCAGGCGTCATGGCCAGAAGCACTTGCTGCAGCCGCTGCCGGGCTAAAGGGTAAGCGTGCTGCGGTAATCACCGGTGGGCGCGTAACTACTGAAGATGCATATGGTTACTCAAAATTTGCTCGTATCGCACTTAACACAAACGATATAGATTTCCGCGCTCGAGTTACTTCAGATGAAGAACGCGACTTCCTTGCAGCTTACGTAGTTGGTTCAGCTACCACTTACCGAGATATCGATCTGGCAGATCATGTCGCACTGATCTCATTTGAACCAGAAGAAGAATCACCAATTGTCTTCTTGCGCCTCAATAAGAATTTCAAGAAGCGTGGTCTCAAAGTTTCGGCAGTTGCAGCCACAAGATCTATTGCAATGAACAAACTCAAAGCCGAGTTCATCAAAGTGGCTCCAGGTGCGGAAGCTTCTGCAGTCGCAGGACTTTCGCTCACTGCAAAATCTCTCATTCTTGTTGGTGAACGAGCTTCTGAAAGCGCTGGACTTTTCTCCGCTGTTGCAGCCCTTGCGGCAAAGACTGGCGCAAAGATTGCCTATATTCCTCGTCGCGCAGGCGAACGCGGAGCGCTAGAAGCAGGTGCGCTGGGCTCACTCCTTCCGGGCGGGCGGCCAGTAGCAGATGCTGCTGCGCGAGTAGATATTGCAGCTGCATGGGGTATCGCCGCACTTCCTAGTGAACCTGGTCGTACTACATCTGAAATTTTTGCTGGCCTTGCCGCGCAGCAACTTGATGCTGTTGTTGTTGGCGGAGTAGAAATTCAAGACCTACCAAATTCAAGTGCCGCACTCGAAGCACTCAAGAAGTCATTTGTTGTCTCATTAGAAATTGCACCAAGTGCCGTTACTGACGTGGCCGATGTTGTCTTGCCGGTAGCTGCAATTACCGAAAAGAGTGGAAGCTTCCTTAATTGGGAGGGCCGTGCTCGGGCATTTGACGAAGCCGTCATAGATTCCCAAAATCGCAGCGATGTCCGCATTCTTTCCATGATCGCAGATGCAATGGGTGAATCCATCATGCTCGGCACAGTCACCGCAGCTGCTCGTGAATTCAACCAACTTGGTAAATGGGATGGTTCGCGGGTAGAGCTCGCACCAGTGGCTGCTGGAAGTGCAAAATCTGTCAGTGGCAATGAAGCACTTCTTACTTCGTGGCGTCGTTTACTTGATATGGGTGCGCTACAAAAGGGCGAAGATAATTTGGCTGGCACTCGCCGTCCAACAGTTGCCGTTATCTCAGCCAAGCGTGCAACTTCACTTGGCGTAAATTCAGGAGAACAACTCCGAATTTCAAATTCACATGGCTCAATCACAATTCCAGCGCAGATTGAAGATATTCACGATGATGCCATCTGGATACCTCGTAATTCATTTGCCTCGCAAACACTAATTTCCCTTGATGCGGTGCATGGCGATGTAGTAACGGTGGTGAAGGCATGACAACAGCAGAGCTGCTCGGAAAAGATCCAGGTTGGATTATTGGCGTAAAGGCAGTTCTTGTATTTGGTATCTGCGTCATCTCAACGCTGATGGCAGTGTGGACCGAACGACGCGTGCTTGCCAAAATGCAATTGCGTACCGGTCCGAACCGGGTAGGAAAATTTGGACTTCTTCAATCACTTTCAGATGGCGTGAAGCTCGCGTTAAAGGAAGACATTATTCCGGCGGCAGCGGATAAAGTCGTTTTCATTATTGCCCCAATCATTGCTACAGCAATGTGTTTTATGTCCTTTGCGGTGATTCCAATGACTGGCGAGGTCAATCTCTTTGGCCACCAGACAGCGCTGCAACTCACTGATCTTCCAGTTGGAGTGCTCTACATTCTCGCCGTCACATCAATTGGCGTATATGGCGTAGTTCTTGCTGGCTGGTCATCTGGTTCGACCTACCCACTTCTTGGTGGATTGCGTTCAAGTGCGCAAGTGATTTCCTATGAAATCGCAATGGGGCTTTCGCTCGTCGCAGTATTTATCTATGCCGGATCAATGTCGACCTCAGCCATCGTTGATTCTCAGCACCAGAACATCTGGAATGCCGTTGTTCTCTTTCCTTCATTTATTATTTATGTTATTTCGATGGTGGGCGAAACCAATCGCGCCCCATTCGATTTAGCTGAAGCTGAAGGCGAACTTGTCGGCGGATTCCACACCGAGTACTCATCACTTAAATTCGCACTCTTCTTCTTAGCTGAATATGTAAATATCATCGCAGTCTCGGCGCTAGCAGCCACACTATTCCTTGGTGGCTACCACGCACCTCCGGGACTTGGATTTACTGAGCAATGGCTAGGTGGTTGGTTCACATTTATCTGGTTTATTACTAAGGTCAATTTATTCTTCTTTATCTTCATGTGGTTGCGCGGCACACTTCCTCGTCTTCGCTACGACCAGTTTATGAAATTTGGTTGGAAGGTTCTGATTCCGGCCTCGCTAGTCTGGATCCTGATCGTGGCAACGCTTCGAGTATTGCAACAAGAAGGTGCCAGCCGAGTGGTTGTCATCGCTTTCACGGCCGGATTGGTTCTACTTTTCATGGCCGTCTCATCACTTGTTGATCGCAATAAAGCAAAGGCGCAGGAGCCACTTGCCGATGGCGATGCACCAGATTTCCCAGTCCCTTCACTTCCGCACCTTCGCTCTATCAACGTTTCAGGAGGCCAGCAATGAGTGATTTCATTGAGCCACGTAAGAATTCAGATCTCGATATCAACTCAGTTCCATTTGTTGAGGTAAACCAACCAGGGCCGGCATCTTTGCTTACCCAAGCAAAGGGATTCTGGGTGACCTTCTCGACAATGTTTAAGAAGAACCAAACGGTGCAATATCCCGATGTAAAAGCGCCCACTGCACCGCGTTTTCACGGTCGCCACCAACTCAATCGACACCCTGATGGTCTTGAAAAATGTATCGGGTGTGAGCTCTGTGCTTGGGCCTGCCCAGCGGATGCAATTTATGTCGAAGGTGGAAATAACACTCCAGGAAATCAGTTATCTCCAGGAGAGCGCCATGGAGCGGTTTATCAAATTAATTACCTGCGATGCATTTTTTGCGGACTTTGTGTTGAAGCTTGTCCTACCCGCGCACTGACAATGACAAATGAATACGAACTTGCAGATGATAAGCGCGAGAAGTTGATCTTCGAAAAAGAAGATCTGCTTGCTCCACTACGTCAAGGAATGTTGGCTCCACCGCATCCAATGTATCCAGGAATGACAGATACAAATTATTACAATGGTGATGTAAAGGAAGCACACCCATCGCAGCAGGTGCAGAACTAATGTTAGAAATTCAAACACCGGAAGCGGTGATGTTCTGGGTTCTTGCCCCACTTTCAGTTATTGCCGCACTTGGCATGCTGCTAGTAAAGAAAGCCGTGCATTCGGCGCTCTTACTGGCTTGGGTAATGGTTACCCTCGCTATCTTCTACATCGCACAGGACGCCCTCTTCCTGGGTATTGTTCAGATCGTTGTTTATACCGGGGCAGTCATGATGCTCTTCCTCTTTATTTTGATGTTGGTTGGCGTCGATGCCTCTGATTCACTCACTGAAACAATTGCTGGCCTTCGCCCCATCGCAATTACTGCTGCGGTTGGCTTCGGTGGGTTATTCGTCGCTCTCATTAGTCGGGCAACACTGGGCCGCGAAGCCATCGGCTTGCAAGTCGCCAACGCCAATGGAAACGTGCAAGGCCTGGCGCAGAAGCTTTTCTCTACTTATGTCTGGCCCTTTGAAGTGGTATCAGCACTTTTGATTACAGCAGCTCTTGGTGCGATGGTGCTTGCTCATCATCAACGTAGCGTTGCTCGCCCTACTCAACGCGAGCAGTCCATTGCTCGATTCCGCTCCGGTTCACTTGCTGGCGCCGCTGGACTGCCTAGCCCTGGCGTATTTGCCCGCCACAATGCAGTAGATGTACCGGCGTTACTTCCTGATGGCACTGCAGCACCAACATCAATCTCGGCAACACTGAACGCACGTGGAGATATGTTGGAATCTCGATCATTCGAACTTGGCGAAGTTGATAACACTGTGACGGAGGAGAAGTAATGAATCCGTATAACTATCTCTACCTCGCAGCCTTACTCTTCACAATTGGTGCAGTGGGAGTAGTTGTCCGTCGTAACGCGATTGTTGTATTTATGTGCATTGAACTCATGCTTAATGCCGCAAATCTCACGCTGGTAACTTTTTCGCGAATAAATGGCACGCTCGACGGTCAAGTAGTCGCTTTCTTCACAATGGTCGTCGCCGCATGTGAAGTGGTCGTAGGACTGGCAATTATCGTGACGATCTATCGATCACGCCGTTCAGCGTCTGTCGATGACGCTAGTTTGTTGAAGCGATAACCATGACAACTTCTACATCTCTTGGATACCTCATTGCCTTGCCACTGGCAGGGTCGATAATTTTATTACTCGCCGGCCGCAAAGCAGATCAGTGGGGCCACCTATTAGCTACCGCGCTATCTGCAAGTTCATTTGGGTTGGGGCTCTATCAACTTTCTAAGATGCTTGCACTTGAACCAGAAGAGCGTGCATTTACTCAAAAACTTTTCTCCTGGATAAGTGTTGGAACATTTAACGTTGATGCTGGGCTTTTGCTCGATCAACTCTCTATCTGTTTCGTACTCCTCATCACAGGTGTGGGCACTCTGATTCATATTTACTCGATTTCCTACATGTCACATGATCGAGATCGCCGTCGCTTCTTTGCTTATCTCAACCTCTTTATCGCGGCGATGCTGCTCCTAGTTCTTGGAGATTCCTATCTCAATCTTTACGTTGGTTGGGAAGGTGTGGGACTTGCTTCCTATCTATTGATTGGTTTCTGGAATCAAAAACCGGCATATGCCACCGCTTCTAAGAAGGCATTTGTGATGAACCGCATCGGCGATATGGGTCTCTCATTCGCCATCATGATTGCCTTCGCAACACTCGGCACTGTCACATTTGCTGGAGTAAAAGAAGCATCAGAAACGGCTTCGACGCTAACGTTGACCGGAATCGGAATCATGCTTCTGATTGCCGCAGCGGGTAAGTCAGCGCAATTCCCATTGCAGGCATGGCTTGGCGACGCGATGGCTGGACCAACACCGGTGTCAGCGCTAATCCACGCGGCAACGATGGTGACTGCTGGCGTGTACCTCATTACTCGTTCGAACTTTATCTTTGATGCGGCACCGACTGCGCAACTTCTTGTCGTTATTGTCGGCGCAGTAACTTTGATTTTTGGTGCGCTAATCGGTACCGCAAAAGATGACATCAAGAAAGCGCTAGCGGCATCGACTATGTCTCAAATTGGTTACATGACTTTGGCGGCCGGCCTAGGACCAGCAGGATATGCAATTGCAATTATGCATCTTCTTACTCATGGATTCTTTAAAGCCGGCATGTTCTTGGGTGCAGGTTCGGTAATGCATGGAATGAAGGACCAAGTAAATATGCGCCGCTATGGAGCGCTACGTAAATTCATGCCAATTACCTTTATTACTTTTGGACTCGGCTACCTGGCGATCATCGGCGTACCTCCCTTCGCTGGTTTCTACTCAAAAGATTTGATTATTGAAACCGCATTTAACGCAGGCGGAGTAAAAGGAATTCTTTTAGGCTCAATGACTCTCTTTGGCGCAGTTCTTACCGCTTTCTACATGACCCGCGTCATGGTTCTGACATTTACCTCGCCAGAACGTTGGGAAGAAGATCAACACCCACACGAGTCGCCAATCTTGATGTGGTTGCCAATGGTTGTTTTGGCTATTGGTTCAGTAACAACGGGATACCTCTTCACTCGAGGAGATGCTCTGGTTCATTGGCTAGAGCCAGTGTTTGGTGAACATGGCGAACACACTGAATTGCTACCGCACAAGGTTGTGTCGGCGCTAGCTATAACCGCGGTAATTATCGGAGTCGCAATCGCCCTTGTTAAGTACCAATTCCGTAAAGTCGATACAGAGGCTCCAGAAAATGTTTCAGTACTGACCCGAATTGCACGTAAAGATTTACTGCAGGATTCATTTAACGAGTCAGTATTTATGCGTCCTGGACAAGTACTTACGCGATGGCTGGTTAAAGGCGATGACAACGTTGTCGATGGCACAGTTCGCCTTGTAGGTCGCACCGCGCTTGGCGCTGGAGCAGAGCTTCGACGCACACAGACAGGTTTTGCGCGTAGCTATTCCGCGCTGATACTAATCGGAGCACTAGTGCTCATTGCTGGAATTTGGGTGGTCACACAATGAACGCGCTGACAACAATGATGCTTCTTCCCATTTTGGGATCTCTTTTAATCGCTGTCATTCCTAGCGATCAGGTCTTGCGAATTAAGCAGGCGGCCCTAGCAGTCACGCTATTGGTTGCAGTGACCGGAGTCCTTACTTGGTTTAACTTCGATTCTGCAGATACCGCATTCCAATTTGTGCAGTCGGTTGAGTGGATTCCTTCATTCGGAATTAATTATGCGGTCGGTGTAGATGGCCTCTCACTCGTGCTCATTTTGATGTCAGTTCTTCTCACCCCAATTGTTGTTTTAGCCGGCTGGAATGAATCTGAAGGTGGACGCTGGTCAGCAAAAGTCTTCTACATTCTCATTCTTGTTCTTGAAACCATGATGATTGGTGTCTTTGCCGCAACCGATGTCTTCCTCTTCTATGTAATTTTTGAGGCGATGTTGATTCCGGTCTACTTCCTTATCGGTGGATATGGCAGTGGCGATCGCGCTGCCGCAGCTGTGAAGTTCCTGCTTTATAGCCTCTTCGGCGGCCTTCTAATGCTCGCGTCAATCATTGGGCTCTACGTCATTTCTGGTGCAAATGGTGGACATACTTTCGATATCGCTAAGTTATCTGAAATGCATAACTACATGAGTTCAACAACCCAGAACTTGTTATTCCTTGGCTTCTTCATCGCCTTTGCAATCAAAGCTCCGCTTTGGCCACTTCACACATGGCTACCAGATGCCGCTTCTTCCGGAACTCCTGGTACGTCGGTGCTCTTATTGGGCGTGCTCGATAAGGTCGGAACATTTGGAATGATTCGATTCTGTCTCACCCTCTTTCCAGATGCGAGCAGAACCTTTACGCCAGTAATCATTACCCTTGCCGTCATTTCAATTATCTACGGCGCATTTTTAGCAATCGGTGCTACTGATATTAAACGCCTCATTGCTTACACATCTATCTCTCACTTTGGATTCATCACCATGGGAATCTTTGCGATGACCACCCAAGGCCATAGCGGTGCAATGCTTTATATGTTTAACCATGGATTCTCTACGGCAGCGCTATTTATTGTTGCGGGCTGGATGGCTTCCCGCCGTGGATCAACAAAGATTGCCGATTTTGGTGGTTTACAGCGGATAACTCCGGTCATGGCTTGGTCATTCTTTATTGCCGGAATGTCATCACTTGCTCTTCCTGGACTCTCCAGTTTCGTCAGTGAGTTCTTGGTTCTGGTCGGAACATTTACGCGTTATCCAGTTGCTGCTGTGATTGCAACATTTGGAATTGTTCTTGCTGCGCTTTACATTTTAATTCCAGTGCAGAAAGCGCTACATGGTCCCACTACTCCCGGAAATGAAAACCTTCCAGATTTAAATATCCGGGAAAAGATTGCAATTGCACCTGTGATGGCAGTAATCATTGCCCTCGGTTTCTATCCAGCGCCGCTGCTCAATGTCATTAACCCGACATCTGCACACATTTTGGAAGTCCAAGGATTTACCGATCCACTACCTTCAGATAGCGCAGGCAAATAAATGGAATTTATAGCTCCTTCCTTAAATTACGCCCAGCTTGCCCCGATGCTCATTGTTCTTGCGGGCGCACTAATTGGCGTACTGATTGAGGCATTTGCCCCACGCGCCTCACGTTTTTCATCCCAGCTCTTCATCACACTCTTCGCACTTGTGGCATCACTTGCCGCGCTATTTCAAGTACGCAATCAATCTTCAGTTGATGCGGCCATGGGCTCGGTTGCATTCGATGGAGCCGGTGTTCTATTCCAAGCCTCAATTCTGATCATCGCTGTGCTGGCAGTCTTCCTTATTGCAGATCAGGAGAACTTCACCGCACTTGCAGCATCTGTTCCGGGTTCGGATGAAGAACGCGAGGCCGTCCAAGCAGATCTTCGCGTCACTGAAGTATTTCCACTCACCCTCTTTGCAGTTGCCGGAATGCTGCTATTTCCGGTTGCTAGTGACCTCATCACACTCTTTGTTGCGCTAGAAATGCTCTCACTGCCGCTCTATCTCATGGCCGGACTTTCTCGCCGTCGTAGATTGATGTCACAAGAAGCGGCGCTGAAGTACTTCTTACTCGGTGCCTTCGCTTCCGCCTTCTTCCTTCTAGGAATCGCCTATCTATTCGGGTATTCAGGTTCAATTACATTGGCCGGAATTCAGGAGAGCGTTGTTGGTGGTGCTGGCAACGATGTATTCCTACTATTAGGAGTCGCATTCATCTCGGTTGGACTTCTCTTTAAAGTTGGTGCAGTTCCATTCCATGCATGGTCACCAGATGTGTATCAAGGTGCTCCAACAGCTATTACCGGCTTTATGGCGGCGGCAACAAAGGTTGCAGCATTCGGTGCAATTCTTCGCATCTTCTATGTCTCCTTTGCAAACGCCGAGTGGCAATGGAGACCAGCAATGGTAATTATCGCCATCATCACTATGGTCTTTGGATCAGTCGTTGCAATTACCCAACGAGACGTCAAGCGCATGATGGCTTACTCTTCGATTGCTCACGCTGGATTCCTGCTCGCTGGTGTCATTGCCTTGAGCAAATCTGGACTTGAAGCCTCAATCTTCTACCTCTTTGCCTACGGTGTAGCCACCGTTGGTGCATTTGGAATAGTCACACTTGTTCGCGACTCAGCAGGTGAAGTCGGTGACCTTAACCGCTGGAGTGGACTTGGTAAGCGCTCTCCACTCTTAGCATCAGCCTTCGCATTCTTCCTACTGGCCTTTGCTGGAATTCCACTCACATCGGGATTCATTGGAAAGTTCTCAATCTTCTCTGCCGCATATGAATCAGGTAGCACATCCATTCTGATTGCTGGTGTGCTCTCATCCGCGATTGCCGCTTTCTTCTACATTCGCGTGATTGTCCTGATGTTCTTTAAAGATTCAGTTGAAGATGGAACATCGGTCATCATTCCATCAGCGCTGACCACAATCACGATAACTGTTTCATCTGTGCTGACTTTGATTCTTGGAATCTACCCAGCGCCGCTGATTGACTTCATCGCAACAACTGCCACCTTTATTCGCTGATGTCATCCTTCGGAATTCCGGGTTTAGCACCAGCCCTTGAGGTTGAACTCAAAGCAAGTATGAAGAAGGTCGAAGACCTGCTCTTTAGCCATATCCAAGGTGATTACCCACTGGTGGAAGAGACCTCTCGACATTTAGTTGCCGCTGGCGGCAAGCGACTACGCCCACTACTGACCATCTTGGCATCGCACTACGGAGATAAGAATAAGTTCGGAATTATTGAATCGGCAGCTGTCTGCGAATTAACCCACGTGGCAACCCTCTATCACGATGATGTGATGGATGAAGCACCACTTCGACGTGGAGTAGAAAGTGCCAATAATCGCTGGGGAAATACCGTTGCCATTTTGACCGGCGATTACCTCTTCGCCAAAGTCTCTGCCCTACTTGCCGATATTGGACCAGAGGCGGTGCGACTTCAAGCTTCAACATTTGAGCGACTTGTTATTGGTCAGATTATGGAGACCCAAGGGCCGCAGAACGGGCAAGAACCGCTAGCGCACTACATGCAAGTAGTTGCAGATAAAACTGGCTCCCTAATTTCGGCGAGTGCACGTTTTGGCGCAATGGTCTCAGGAGCGCCAAATGAAGTGCAAGAGACGCTGACCATCTTTGGCGAGAAAATTGGTATTGCTTTTCAATTAGCCGATGACATTATTGATATCGCAAGTGAGTCTCATGAATCAGGAAAGACTCCAGGAACAGATCTACGTGAAGGTATTCCCACTTTGGTCACACTCAATGTTATGAATTCGACTGATTCCAAAGATCGCGCGCTCATTAAGTTACTTAAAGCACCCATTAAAGATGAAGCTGTGGTTGCTCAAGTATTGAAGGAGCTACGCACACACGATGCAATAGCGCAATCGCGCGCGCAGTTACTAGATATTGCACGCGATGCGCGCACCGCCCTTGGTCCACTGCCAGTTAATGATGTGACCGGTGCTTTATTTTCCCTCTGCGATGCGATTATCGACCGTTCTGCTTGATCGCACGAGATCAACACCGAGTGCTATCAGTGCGCACCAGATTAGAAAGAAGCCAATCCAGCGCGCAGTAGGCATTTCTTCGTGACGTACCCAGACTCCGATAGAAAATAGAATTGTTGGAGTGATGTATTGCAAGAGCCCGATAGTGCTATATGGCAAACGAGTGGTAGATCCGTTAAATAAGAGAAGTGGAATAGCTGTGACCGCTCCGGCGCTAATCAAGAGCAGCGTGAGCTCAGGGGATTGGCCAAAGGATCCGCTGCCTTGCTGGCCGAGATAGATTAAATATCCAGCATAAGGCAGCAGTGAAATAAGCGTCTCGATTGCTATTCCTTCAACAGCGCCCAGGTTGAGTTTTTTCTTTACTAATCCGTAGCTACCCCACGACAGTGAGAGTGCGAGTGCTATCCAAGGGAGTCTGCCGTAATCAATAGTGAGAACCAATACACCAAAGGCCGCGATTGCAACCGAAACCCACTGCAATGGTCGCATTTTCTCGCGCAAGAGAATGACACCGAAGGCGATGATGATAAGTGGGCTGATGTAGTAACCGAGTGCCGCCTCGACCACATGTCCATGATTGACGGCCCAAATATAAGTGATCCAGTTGATGGATATCAGGATTGTGCTCAGAAGAAGCACCCCTACCGTCTTTGGATTCTTCACGACCGTTAAGGTGTAATAAATTTTCTTCGAGAGTGCAAGAACTATCAGACAGAAAACCAGAGTCCAGACTGCGCGATGAGCAACTATTTCTAGTGCATTTGCCGGTTGAAGGAGCGGCCAATACAAGGGTAGTAGCCCCCATATAACATATGAACCAATTCCGAAGAATAGCCCTAGTGAATATTCGCTGCGTTTACCTGCCACTTAGCGGAAGTTAACAAACTGAACAGCAAATTCAAATTTACCGTTCTTAATTTGCTCGATTGCTTCTTGTAAATCATCCCGGCTCTTCGAAGTAACGCGGAGTTCATCACCTTGAATTTGAGTTTTAATTGATTTAGGACCCTCATCGCGCAAGAACTTTGCAACTTTCTTCGCATTCTCAGTTGAAATTCCCTCTTTTAAGGTGCAGGCAATCTTGTAGATTTTTCCGGAAAGAGCAGGATCTGCAGCATCAAGGTGCTTGAGTGATACCCCGCGCTTAATCATTTTATCTTTAACGACATCAAGGGTTGCTTTTGCTCGTTCCTCGGTATCAGCCTCGATTGCAATCTTGTCTCCTGAGAGTTCAATCTTCGCGCCGGTGTTCTTAAAGTCAAAGCGGGTATCTATCTCGCGGATAGCCTGGTTAATGGCGTTATCTAGCTCCATCCGGTCGATCTTTGAGACTACGTCAAAACTGCTGTCAGCCATTGTTGTGAGGCTCCCTTGTGATTAACTCTATGATTTTTAAAGTTCCAGTGCCTAAGGTATCGTTTGCCGCTCGCACTACCAAAGCGCCGTAAGACTTGTACGACCCTGGCGGGTTGCCCGAGCGGCCAATGGGAGGGGACTGTAAATCCCCCGGCTCTGCCTTCGAAGGTTCAAATCCTTCACCCGCCACCAG
>Ga0247832_1001157_pt1 | contig 48648 bp, 38 predicted proteins | sample LaCruzMarch2015__10_FD_192407 | JGI IMG/M metagenome (GOLD analysis project Ga0247832, IMG submission 192407) | Freshwater microbial communities from meromictic Lake La Cruz, Castile-La Mancha, Spain - LaCruzMarch2015_4m | ecosystem: Environmental > Aquatic > Freshwater > Lake | place: Spain... | reverse complement strand
TAAGCGAACGCACAAGAATTAAGGATTTTGTCTTATTTGATGAAATTATTGGTGTTTGTGCAGGCTTGTGGAATTATACCAAAATCAACACAAATGATTGATTGTCATCATATCACCAACTCTAATATTCAAATTGATTATAAATATTTAGAAAAGAAAGAATGATTTTAGTACTATAAAACTCTAAAAAAATAAAATAATTTTTTTAGAGTAAATTCAAAGCAAACATAGTAGTTGCTCAACCAGTTCTTTGACATCTCGATAATACCCCATCTTACTGGCAAAAACCTTTTGCCGGTAAGATGGGCATTTTAAATTTGCCGGAGGCATCGGCAACCTCACCCAAGACACCAAAGACAGCATCAACTCCATCACCTGGACCAACTGGATGAAAATTGCTGCCGTCAACAAAACCAACCGCAGCATCAGCTTCAAATACAATCCCATGCAGCAGCGGGTGGCCAAATATGTAAAACCCACCAGCAGCACGGCCGAGAAGCGCACCTATTATATCCGCGATGCCCAGGGCAATGTCATGGCGGTTTATACCGCCAAGGTGACCAACAATTCAGGTACCATCACCTGGGACACCTTTTACCTCACGGAACAGCACTTATACGGCAGCAACCGACTTGGACTGGCCCAAACCAATGTAAAACTTTACCCGGGCACCTATAAAAACCCGCATTTGGCCGATTCGAGCAATTATGCGATCTTTGAGGGCTGGAAGCGGTATGAATTGACCAACCACTTAGGCAATGTACTGGCCGTAGTAAGCGACCGGAAAATTGGAAAATCGACTGGCAGTTACCCAGGGCCAGCACTCTGGTACGAAGCCGATGTACTGTCCACCCAGCAATATTACCCCTTTGGCATGCTGATGCCAGGCCGGCAATATGCCGTGGGTAGTTATGATTATCGGTACGGCTTCAATGGCAAGGAAGGCGATGATGAGGTGAAAGGGGATGATAATCAGCAGGATTACGGGATGCGGATTTATGACCCGCGGGTGGGGCGGTTTTTGAGCGTGGATCCTTTAAGCGCCAAGTATCCCTGGTACACGCCCTACCAGTTTGCAGGGAATATGCCTATTTTGGCAATAGATATTGATGGCCTGGAACCAAATAAAAACCCAAATCAGGATGGTACACCAGAAACAGTCGGCAAAGGGATTATAACAGCAATTGGTGTTGGTGCTGAAGTCTCAAATATATCTCAAAACGGATTTTTAGGACTGCTTGCCATCCCAGGAGAAACTGTAAAAAATCATACAAACAATTATGTGACAGATACCGATGACAAGTCAGCCGATCGTTTTAACATGTACGTGAACACTACCCAAACCTTAAAAGTAGATGAATCTAACGCCGGTCTTTATAAAAATTATGAAAGTTACATTGTTGCCAAATTAATGAGCGGGTTTGTTGGTGGTTATGGGGCAGAAAATTATGAGTTTCCTGAGAACGGTATAATAAGCAGCAAGTTTTTAAACTCTGATATACTTCATGAGGCTCTTGGACGTCACCTTGCTGGGGAAGAGTTGAGAAATGAGCAAATTGGTTTTGGTTTTTCAACGTTAGCGCAAGACACATGGCGTAACGGAACTATTTTTTCAATAACAGGCTTAGCTGGATCCGGTAATATTACTATTACACCTACTGATGCTGGCATTCAAATTAAAATTTTTAATATCACTAGCCTAACATCAGGCGCTTTTGGAAAAGAGGCTTTTGGAAAAGACAATTATCCAGCGTCATATGTGCGTAACCCAGGTCAAACCATAACATTTGGAAATATTAGTCAAACTTTCAATCTTTTCATATTAAACGAAAACAAACAAAATGTTTATGATTCTCACAAATAAATTTATCTTCCCATGAAAATTGTTAAGATCTTTTTGTTGTTTATGTTGATTTGCATAGGCCTTTTTGTGGCTTACGCTGTTTTTAACTATCAAAATGACATAATAAAAAGCAAAAAAGAATTAATTGGCGAATATTATTTGGATGTTGCTAATTCGCATATATACTCTAATATTTATAAATTAGATAGTGTTAATTTTACATTTAACGAAGATATGACTTTTTCAATAAAAATGCAACCCCCTCTTATAAGAAGTGGATATGGGGTATGGGAGGAAGAAGTGATTTTATATGGACACTTTTCAGATAAATATCCATTGCTGGTTAATAGATTAAGTAGCAATTCATTTCTTCTATACATATATTATAGCCTAGACCCTAATGTTCGTAGAGACACTTTTAAATTTGTAAAAAAAAGATAGTGATTATATGTTATGAATAACAATTTGTTAAGTTTTTTCCTCACGACGGGACATCCTGCTAACTCCATGCTCCTAAAACCATCCCAAAACCAAAAAATAAACCACAACTGTTCGCACCAAGGCTACAGCATCGTGTATGCCATGCCATCGGGTTTACCCACACAACAAACACATCACAACAAAATAACCCACAAATCATGAGACACATCGCTACTTTTTTCATCCCCATCGCTGTCTTTTTTTCGCAACCTGCCAACGCCCAGCAGTGGGAATCCTTCCTCACGCCGCCCGGGCCGGTAATCAACAACAAACTTTTGACCATCGAAGACAACATCTTCATTTTTACCAACAACGGCCTCTACCGTAGCAGCGACGACGGCAAGAATTGGGAACAAGTCCGCGCCTACCAGTCGGACAATGTGCAGCAAGTGCTCGAGGTCAACCGCAATAACAATCGACTGTATTGGTCGGAGGGGCTTGATACCTCGAGTTTTTACCAACTTTTCAGTACCGACGACCTTGGCAATACCTGGAAAGCGGTCGGCAACGTGAAAGCGGGCCTGTCGGCTTTTATCGTTGATACTATTTATGGCAGCTGTTTCGATGGTTCGGGTGTGTGCAGCAAATTGGGCAATGCGAACTGGAAGCCTTTGCCCAATTTTCCCAAAGTACTGGCTGGCAATGTTTTTGGCGTAAGCGCGGAAGGTCTTCATCTTTGGGCAGCAACGGAAAATGGTATTTTTCATTCGCCTGACGCGGGCTACAACTGGGAGCACTGCCTTCCCATGAGCGGTGTACAGGTAACTGTCAACCCCAACGGGATGCTCACTTTTTTGATAAAGGCGCTCAACGGCGAAGTGGTAGTGACCGACGAAATCAAGAAGCGCATTTATTTCACCAAAGACTTTGGCGCGAGTTGGCAGGAAGCACCTTGGCATGGCAAAGGGCTGTACAACCCCGGTCAGCACCTGTTCGCTACCGACACAATCGGCGCTCAACTCTGGCGCTTCGAGGGCGGCGCCCCCGGTAACTGGAAAGACATGTTGACAGGGTCAAAAATAAACATTAAATTGAGTGGCATAGGCGAGCATGATGGCACCATTTGGATCGGCTCGTGGCGCTTGGGCGTGGCGCGCAAAAGTCCTGATGATACTAAATGGGAGACTGCAAATGGCGAGCCGAACACTGGCGGCGGCGTGCTCCGCTACCAGGACGGACATTTGTTCCTCGACAATCTGATACAAACTTTTTCCGCCGACAACGGTGTGACTTGGCAACAAAATCTGTATGAGATAATCCCTGGCCTATGGAGCAACGGCAACTACGATTACATGCTCTCCAACACGGGCACTTCCACACCTATCCTTCGCTGTCCGCGCAACAAACGTTTTGAATGGGAAATTCATTCTATGGCACCGGAGTTTATACGAAGCGTAATTGCGCTGGGCGACACGCTGCTGGGTTATTCATTTTATCCCCCTTACAAACTGTTCCAGTCTTTTGACAATGGTGTGTCGTGGAGCAAGACAGTCACGCTGCCCGCTGCTTTTGAGAATGCGGGCGTAAGGGCCTCGCAAGGAAAACTTTATGTATTGAAAGACAAAACGCTCCACCGCTCTGATGACCTCGGCGTCACTTGGCAGCAGGTATACAACTTCCCGTACAAGGTAGACGAATCGGTGGGCAGGTTTTTTATCTTCAAGGATACCTTCATGTTGTCGTACCCGCCGCTCGACCTCATTTTTTATTCCCATGACGGAGGCCAGACTTTTGATACGCTTGCCGCACCGCAAAATTTTAACACAGCAGCTTACCGGTTGCAGACGCAAAGGGGACTGCTGCTGCTGCACTTGGACGAAGACATTTTTTACATCTCCAACGACGCAGGAAAAACTTGGTCGAGCCTCGCTATGCCGCCCGGAATGTCACAATCCCAATTGGGAGCGATTGTCGGCTCAAATAACTGGACCTACGGCGATAACACCCTGTTTTTTACCGGCAACTGGCGGCTCCGGCTCGATGCTCATCGGCAGGCAACAGGTAAGGTCTTTCTCGACAGCAATGGCAACGGCCTAAAAGACGCAGGGGAGCAAGGGCTTAACAACCTGGTCGTGAAAGCTGCGCAAAGTGGGGTGCTCGGCACGACCTACAATGATGGCAACTTTTCCATGCTTTTCGGCCAGCAAGGTGACGAACTCTCCGTCGCTAATATACCTAAGCACTATGCCGCCTCGCCCGCTTCGGTGCCCGTGCAGAGCGGCACCGGCAGCATCCCGCCTGTTTTCTTCGCCATTCAGCCGCAAGAGACGGTCAACGACGCTTCCGCGCATCTGGTCGCTGCCAGCAAATTCCGCGCTGGATACGACAACACGCTGTATATCAATGTGAAAAATGCCGGAACGGTCGCCGCGAACGGCCAACTCAAACTGGCGTTGAACTCTTTATTGAGTGTCATTTCGGCAACTCCCGCCGCTGATGCCATGGTTGGCGACACACTGGTTTGGAACTATGCCAACCTTTCGCAACTCAAAGAACGCAGATTTCAGGTGGAGGTCAAAACTGCCATTGTGCCGCCCGGAACGCCTGTTTTTGTAAAAACAGAAATCATCAACGGGGCGGATATGGACAAATCAAACAACATCGCCGTGCTCAACGAACAGGTTGTTTCTTCCTATGACCCCAACGACAAATCCGTGTCGGCCAACCAAGTCCCAGTGGATGAGGCAGACGGCGAGGAACTGTTCTACACCGTTCGTTTTCAAAATCTCGGTAACATTGAGACCGATTTTATCACTGTGCGCGATACCTTGTCTGCCGCACTCGACGCAGCCAGCGTGCGGGTACTTACTGCAAGTCACCCATATGAATGGCATATTGAAGATGGGCATATCCTCGTGTTCAACTTCAATCCCATCCGGCTGGCACCGGCAGCGGTGGACAGCCTGCGCAGCCAGGGAGTGGTGCAGTTCGCCACCCGCTTAAAGCCGGGCTTGCAGGCGGGCGCAACAATCGCCAACACCGCCCACATCTATTTCGACTTCAACCCGGCGGTGGTGACCAACACCGTCATTACATCCATCGCGGTCGTCGCCACGTTCGAGCCGTCGAATCGGGCTTTACCGCTCGACATTTTCCCCAACCCGGCGGGCAGCCGCGCCACCTTGCGCCTGCCAGAAGGTGTTTTGGGGGCTGGAAATATTGAGCTATTCTCTACCGACGGAAGGCTGGTTTACGCAACGGTAGCGCAAGGCAATGTACAAGAAGTTGAACTTTCCAGCATGGTGGCGGGTACCTACTGGTGCCGTTGGACTACGGCGGGGAAGGTGTTTTGGGGGAAATTGGCCGTGGGCAAGTAAATATAGTCAACGATTCAAAAATTTCCATCAATCAACAGCCCCAGGAGTTGTATTTTGAAATCACGGATCCGACGGGCGATTATGTGTACGAAAGGTTGTACGCTACCGATAAACAATCGATCAATGAAGTAAAGCAAAAGCTGGCAAGCGGCTACACCTTTGCTGATATGGGGCTAAAAAAAGGCACCTACGTATGGGAAGTAGAAGTAATTTATGAAGGTTTGAAGGGAATGGAGCGTAAAACAGGGGAGATTACAATGCAGTAACGGGCGTTGCATTTTGCATCAGATTTACCATATATAGTCAACGCAAAGTGGTTATGAAAACAGTTGGCTTCTAATTCATTGAAAATCAATTTTTTTATCCATCCATCCTTCAAATCCATTTAAATCTGGGTATATTAAGCCTACATTAAGAATTAGGAAATACAGGTAAATGATTTTGCAATTTGGAGCAAGTCCATTAATTTTATGAGTAAAGTAGCAATAGCAGAGTTGTTGTAGTGGAAAATTGGAAACGACGTAAAAATGCCCATTTTTTGTCTTTTTTCTATTCTTTAGCGCTGTTATTCGTAAGAAAAAAGCATGATCCCACCCGGGGTCAGGATATTTAATTTTATAAACATGAAAAAAGCACTACTATTTCTTGTTTTATTGACTTCCCCGATCCTCCTCCCAGCCCAATTCTATGATGCCAACTGGGTAAGCGGTGCCCGGTTTGGAAATATTGTAGTAGCAAGCAATCTTATTAGTTTCAATTCAATACCAATTTCAATCAACAGTTTTTATGGGAATACTGGTATGTCATTTACCAATATTACTTTATCTGACAAAAAAGGTAATTTCCTTTGTTATTCAAATGGTATAAGGGTAGTCAACAATCAATATTCCCTTATTGAAAATGGGGATAGTCTTAGTTGGAATGAACTTACATCAAATTATTACCTTCAGGGAAATACAAACGTAATGGGAATGATCGGAATACCTGATGTTGTCGAAGATTCTGTCTTTTATTTAATTTGTAATTTGTCCGACACTTCATCCTTTTTTGGGGTAAGTGTACCAAGGGTTTTGTTCAGCATTGTTAATTTTAAAGGAAAATCAAGTTCTGGAAAAGTTCTTCAAAAAAATACAACGCTTTGGACAGGCGTAAGAATCCAGGAGATTTCCGCATGCCAACACGGGAACGGCCGGGACTGGTGGGTGTTTGCCCAGGAGGACACCATGAATGCTTACCACCGCGCGTTGCTTGGGCCGGATGGGTTTTCACACATAGATACCCAGCGCATCGGGTACAAACCCGTCTGGGATTTTAGCGAGGGCGGCGGTCAAAATCTGTTTACCCCCGATGGTACCAAATATATCGATTTTGATGCCTGGAACGGCATTCGTATGTTTGATTTCAATCGATGTACCGGGCAGTTATCCAACCCACAGTTGATTGCATTCGATCAAAAATGGTCTTTCGGCGCTGGCGCTGCAATTTCCCCCAATTCGCGCTTTTTGTATGTATCCGCTTCCAATGCCATTGTTCAATACGATTTATGGGCTTCCGATATCAAAACCTCCGCCGATACCGTGGCACTCCGTACGGCCAATTTGCCCGGTTTTTCGTTGATGGACCTGATGATGGATGGTCGTATTTATGTTGTTCCATCTGGTTTAACGCGCAAGGGCCATTTCATCCGGTACCCCAACCGCAAAGGTGCGGCATGTGAAGTGGTACAAGGCGGTGTGGATTTTCCCAATCGAGTTGATGCTTCTATTCCACATTTCCCTAATTATAGGCTCGGTACCGACACCGGCAGCCCTTGCGATACCCTCGGCGTGGTACACAAACCGCTGGCGTGGTGGCGGTATGATGTGTCCGATACTTCGGGCTTGTCCGTAATTTTTACCGATAACTCCTGGTACAAGCCCGAAACCTGGCAATGGTATTTTGGCAACCCCGATTCCGGGCAAAACACCAGTACAGATACTAATGCGGTGCATCAATTTACTGGTCCAGGCACCTATTACGTTTGCCTGACGGTATGCAACAGCATTGGCTGCGATACAATGTGCCGTGCATTGGAAATAAAAACGGTGGGAACCACCTATTTGCAGCAGGCAGGGGTATCAATATCTCCCAATCCGGCTTCCGATTTTTTGCAAATAGACTTTCCGAACTTTGAGCGCGGGCTTAATTTATTGTTAATCAATACCTTGGGGCAAGTTGTGCTCAATGCCCCGCTGCTGGAGGAACGTACGGAGGTATATGTGGGGCAATTGCAGCCGGGGGTTTATTTTGCGCAATTGCTTGGGCCGGGGGAGAAACAGGCTTTGGGCACGGTGGTGATTGCGCGGTAGCAATAACACTTACACCTTTGCTGAAATGGGGCCAAAAAAAGGCCGTCTCAAAGTTTCCCTTTTGAGACGGCCTTTTTTTGTTTTATTTATTCCCAATCCCCCTCCGCTCCATCCGTTTCTCCCGGGCTTCTTGCAATTTTTGGACAAGCGCCTCCCGAAATTCACGCTCCGCCACGGGTATTTTCGCAATTTTTCGCAGGGGAAGTACTTTGCGCAGCTTTTGCGTCAGGTCTTTTTCAAGATCCAATTCCTTGTTGCGCAGTTCAAAGTATTTCTTGATATAATCTTCCACCTCATTGTCGTTCATGCCATCAATTTGGCGGGTCATTTTGAGCTCTTTTTGCAAGGATTCCCGCTTGTCGAGGTATTCATTGTAAATGGGCCAAAAACCCTGGGCTTCTTCAGAACTCAGGTTGAGTATTTCGGTGAAAACAGCCACCCGATAAGCTTTGATTTTGTCGGCGCGTGCTTCCTGTTTTGGTTGTGCTGATACGGTACTTGCGCCTATGCAGAGCAACAAGCCAATCAACATCAGATATTTCATGTGCTTATACATCGTAAAAGAATTTTTGTGTTTATAAAAGTTGTTCAAGTTCCTCGTCGCTCATTTCATCAAGCAAGGGGGCCATGTCTTCCGGCTTTAAATCCAGTTCAGGCCTTTTCTTTTTTGGGTTTTTAGGTTCCGTCTGCGTAGGCTGTTCCGATAATGATTCATGGTCGGGCAAAGCGGCCAATTGTTCTGAGTCAAAATCATGGATGTTTTCCAAAACATACGCCTCCACATCATCGGCACTTAATTCCAGCGCAAGCGGATTAACTTGTTCGGAGGCCGTTGTCGGCTTCAAAAACCAGAACGCCGACAAGAGCAACACCATGGCGGCTGCGATGCTCATCAACAATCGGGGCTTGGTAAAGCTGGCCCACATCCCTTTTTCGGGCGACTGCTTGGCCATGCCCGGTCTTTTGATGTCGTCTGTTGCAATTTTTTGCATCAATGTTGCATCAAACTGGTCAAAGTAACCCGGTGGCACTTTCCGGCCATCTTCCCGTTTTTTTAAGTCGAGTAAAAAAGGCGAAATCCCTTTCAACTCATCGTCCAAATTTTCCTTGTTGCTCATATCATTCATGTTTTGGCTTGGGGTAAAATGTAGTATGTTTTTTCATGGATTAGGGTTCGGACTCCCGAAAAGCAGCTTCTACCTTTTTGGCAGCATGGTGAAAGGAGGCTTTTAGAGCGCCTACCGAGGTGTCTAAAATACCCGCCATTTCTTCATAAGGCATTTCTTCATAGTACCTGAGATTAAAAACAATGCGTTGTTTTTCAGGAAGTTGCGCAATTGCTTCTTGCAATTTCAACTGCACCGCATCTCCATCAAACCAACTATCCGCCTGCAACCGATTTGCAGCATGGCTGTTTTCGTCATCTAAAGAATGGGCTTGCCGCCGATTGCGACTTTGTAAATAAGAAATCGCTTCATTGGTTGCAATGCGGTAAAGCCAGGTGAATAACTTGGATTTACCCTCAAAATGTGCAATGCCCTTGTATATTTTGATCATGGTGTTTTGCAAAACATCATCCGCATCCTCGTGATTTTGCACAAGTCGGCGAATTTGCCAATACAAACGCTCCTTATATTGTGCCATCAACACCCTGAAACCCTGCTCAAAGTGAATTTCTGAGCGCAGTAACGCGACGATTTGCTCATCTGGCATTGCTTTGTTTTGTGCGTTCCTTTGCAAGTTTCCTTATTTTGCTTACTATGACGTATTCCAACTCCGGAAGTTTAATGGGCTTCGAAATTTAGGGCAAATTTCCATCCTTTTTTTTACTTCGGGCAACTGGATTGTACCTTTGTTGATCCTATCTTTTACATTTCACTAGAATTGATCCTATGCTCCAACGCATTTTTCAAAAATACACCGGTTTTTTGCGCAGCCTGAAAGCAGTATATGTGCTGAATAACCTGCTGCACGCAAAAAAACTGCGGCCCAATAAGGCGCTTTACCGGCAATTTGGGGTAAAAAAGAGCGTTTTTAGCCCCATTGGCAGCAAGGATTTTAAACAAACACCAGCAGGCGATATTCCCTGGATCGATCAGGAAAAAGCCCTCCTCAATATGTCCGAACAGCCGGGATGGGACCAACTCTCGCCTGCCCGTCAGCAACAAGTGCAGCAATTTATCGAACAAGGCTATGTGGTACTCGAAAACTTCTTTGACGCGGAAGACACACTTGCCCTGAATGAAACCGTCGATCAAATGTTGAAATCGGGTCGGGCCGACTTTAATTACACCGGTCGTAAAATTTTTAACCTCTTTGAAAAAAGTCCCCTGGCGGATCAACGGTTTTTCCGCCAGCCCGAATTGCTTAATTTTTTGTCTTTTTTATTGGGTAAACCGGTCATCCCTTTTCAAACCCTCAATTTTACCGAAGGCAGCGAACAACGCGCACATTCCGACTCCATCCATATGACCACGGAGCCAAAAGGGTATTTAATCGCTACCTGGATTGCCCTGGAAGATATTTCGAACGACGCTGGCCCGCTTTTTTATTACCCGGGCAGCCACCGATTGCCCTTTGTCAGCACCGAACATTACGACGCTGGCAATACAAAATGGACCATTGGCGCCCATAGTAACCGCCAATACGAAGATGCCATCGAGCAACGCATTCAAGCCCATGGCTTGCAAAAACAAGTGTTTCTGCCCAAACGCGGTGATGTGCTGATTTGGCATGCTAACTTACTCCATGGAGGCAGTAAAATTTTAAAACCAGGCACAACCCGAAAGAGTATGGTTTGCCACTACTATGCAAAAGGGGTATTTGCTTACCATGAAATGTCACAACGACCCGCCATTTTAAAGTAAAATGCGGTTTTGAAGCAATTTAAACTTCAAAAATATATACCACAGCAAGTATTTGATGCGTTTTTTGCAAGCGATTGCAGCCGGATAGACGGAGACTGAAGAATACGCCCTATTTTTGCAGGCTAAATCAAATACGCAAGCATATCATCCTTGTTGGCATCTTGTTTTGGACGGCTGACAAAACATACAAAATTTTGAAAATGAATCAATTCCGACGTTCGTTGCTTATCTGTGGCCTGGTATGTGCCAGTCTAAATCTTTTCGGACAAATGCGCGGCTGGGAGGTAGGCGGTTGGCTGGGGGCTTCTAATTATTTCGGCGACCTCAATACCAACTGGCGCCTCAACCGGATCCAACTCGCAGGTGGTTTAAGCGCCCGATACAACTTAAATGACCGCCTTGGGGTGCGCTTCGGAGCCAATGTTGGTTCATTGCGTGCTGACGACGCGGATTCTAAAAATGTGTACGAACAACGCCGTAACCTCAACTTCCGCACCTTTGTGGCTGACGGCACGTTTCTCTTCGAATTTAACTTTTTGCCTTACGTACACGGCCACCGGGAACTGTATTACACACCTTATGTATTGCTCGGACCAAGCATTTACTTTTTCAATCCTAAAACGGATTTGGATGGAAAAACCTATGCTTTGCGCAATTACGGCACCGAAGGCCAATTCAGGGGGGAAGAATACAACACCATGCAAGGCGCAATTGTATATGGCCTTGGTTTCAAAATAGACCTTTCTTACCGTTGGAGCCTGAATTTTGAAATAAGCGGCCGAAGACTCTTCTCCGATTATATCGACGATGTGAGTGGAACCTATGCCGATCCACGCGATATCAAAGCCCAACGGGGCGATATTGCCATGGCATTGGCCGATCGTTCAGGTGAGCCTAAAATTGGTCTCGCTGGACGGCAACGGGGAAATGGTAAAAAGAATGATACCTACGTAATGGCAGGTATCAGTGTTTTGTATTATTTCGGCTCTATTCGTTGTCCTGCATTTGCACGCTAGTTCGTAGCACCCGTACGTTCACGCCATATGTTCAAATCCGCATTGCCGCGCAACGTATCGCCGATGCTTAAATAGGCGTTGCCCCGCGCCTTGTACGCCCGTTCGAATTCGGCCCGTAATTCAATGGTTTTGCTGAAATCTTGGATGGCTTCCTGGGTATGCTTTAAATTCAAATGCGATAACCCGCGGTTGTAATAATATTCGGCATCGTTCGGGTTGCGCTCGAGGTAGGCGGTGATATCGGCAACCGATTGTTCGTATTGCTTGGTAAGTCCATACAGGCCCCCGCGGTATTTATAGGCTTCTTCCAGATTGGGATTCGCCTCAATGGCTTTGGTAAAATCCTGTAAGGCAAGTTGTACATACTGCTCGGCCTTTTTTCGATCCTTGGTTTTGCCTACCTCATCACCATATTCCATGCCCCGCCATAAATAGGCCTTTCCAAAATTGTCGCCACTCGCCGTGATCGCTTTATCAATCAGGGTTACCGTATTGCGCCAGTCTTTCACCCGAATACCGGTCATAACAATATAAAACAGCCCTAAAATCGTTAAAACACCCCAACTGAGGGCCTCCCATTTTGGTTGTTTTTCCTTTAAATAAAGCGGCAAATAAGCCAAAATCATAAAGATACCGATACTGGCCAAATAGTTATACCGATCTGAGCGCAACTCAAAGGTGCCAAATGTCGCAAAAGGCAGGGAAAATAGGATGTGCACCAGGTAAAATAACAATCCATACCAGGCAACCGGAAACTGCGTGCGTTTGAGATAGGCCCAAACATAAACCCCTACTACTAAAAACGGTGCCGCATAATAACTCCAATCCCAGGTCTGGCCGTTTTTCACAAACGGATACCAGATACTCAGCCCAATGGGCAATAATAATTTGATCCAATAAAACGCAATGGTGTGAAATGCCATTAAAATACGATCCAAAACGCTGAAATCGGCCGGTGTATCACCATGACCTGCATGGGTACGCGAATACAGGGTGAGTACGCCAAAGCCAAAAGCAACGATGAAATATGGAATTTTATCCAGCAAATTGCGCATCTTATTGGGGCGGTTCGTCCAGGCTTCCAACACCAACAAAGCCAAAGGAACACTCACCGCAATCGATTTTGACAAACAACCCAAGGTAAACAACCCAAGGGAGGCAAAATACAAACCGCGTTGCTCGGGCGCTCCTTTGTACTGCAAATAGAAATCAATAGAAAGCAGCATAAACAACACCGCCAAGGGGGTACTCAAGGCCGCAATCCAGGATACCGACTCTACCTGTATCGGATGAATGGCAAAAAAGAAACAAACAATCAAAGCAGGCGTATCGCTCATTTGTAACCGCTTTAACAACCGAAACACCAACAAGACATTCAACGCATGAATCAAAGCACTGAACAAGTGATACCAAAAGGGACTGTCTTTGCCCAATAAATAGGCTACCCCGTACACGGCCCAACTTACAGGCGCGTACATGCCCAAATTGAAATGCCCGAATAACTCAAAATTGGTTACGGCCGGATTGTCGAGCGTGGCGGAGTGATCATCCATACTCACCATGTCATTCTGGAACCCGGTGGCAAAAATTAAAAAGGAAAAACCGGCAATTACCCAGGGCCACCATTTGGGACTGGATTTGGGTGTTTCGGCGGTTACGGATTGCTTTTTTTCAGCAGTGCGGGCAGCTTTACGGTTTGCCATGGCAGAAAAGTCAAATAAAACAATGAGGATACATCCAAGATTTCAGCCGACAAAATACGACGCCCCAACCTGAAACTACAGTATAAAGATGAACTAGAACAAGAAAAAGCAGCGCTATTTGACAAAATTGTATCTTGGTCGTAATATTGTAAACAAATCATTCTTTCATATGAAGCAATTTCTTTTCCTTTTACTCCTTGTGCTATTGGCAAATACCGCGCATGCACAGTACGGTGGCCCCCGTGTTTTCCTCGATTTACCGACCATTTATGTTTCCGCACCCGATGTTCAAAAAGTGGGCAACTTGCTCGGTGCAGGCGCTGAAACTGCCCTCAATGTGGGCAGCCATTGGTGTGTAGGCCGGATTGGCGGCGGTGCCGTATTCAGCCTCGATCCAAAATCGGAGGATGTAGGTAGTTCCTTTTTAACTACGCCTTATGCACTGATGGAGTTTGGTGTGGGAAAATACCGTTCCAATGGCAATCAATGCGCTAAAACGCACCAATCCGCCTTCACAGCCATGGCAAAAGGCGGTTTGCGCTATAATTTTGAAAAAGATGCCACCAATCCACTCGATTATTCAGTGGGGGCCGAATTTGGCTACTTTTTTATTCGCGATATGTTTAAAAACTACGAAGTGTTCACCAGTGGTAATTACCTGGTTAAAGGAAAAACCTTCGGCGTCAACTTCGGGTTCAAATTGTTCCTGAACCTTAAGGCCAAACGCAATTACTAAACTGGTATAGGCACTAAAAACAAGCTAAAAAACAGCACGGGTGGTACTGCACTGATATGCTTGGCATGTGCAGCATCACCCGTGTTTATCCATAATCCGAAAACCCAAAAGTGCCACGATCGCTAAACCTGCGGCAAAAAACCACAAACTTTGATACCCATAAGCCGCAATGATCTGAGTACCCAACAAGGGCGCAATGATGTTGGCCACCGAATAAGACATGCCATAAAAGGCAGAATAAGCCCCTTGGTTGCCATGCCCCGCCTGCTCGTACATGAAATTACTGCTAAAGGGCATCACAAAGATTTCCCCAATCGAAATCAAAAACATATAAAACAAGGCCGCCAAAGCAAATGGAATCGGTAAAACCAAGCACAAGTACGACAATGCGTACAACAACAAGCCAAATTGCACAAATTGTAACATCGGCCTTTTGTGTTCTATCCGGAAAATCAAGGGCATCTCTACCGTAAATACCACCAAGCCATTGAATGCCACCATCATACCTATTTGAAACTCTGTCCAGTGGTATATTTCCTTGAAAAATACCGGTACCGTCCACAAAATTTGCATAAAAACAACCGCACCTAAAAAGGTAAGTACCCAAAAATATAGAAAACGCCGGTCGCGATAAGGCGATAAGGATATGCTTCCGGCCTCCTGATTGGATGGCGGTTCCGGCGCAGAGACGGATACGCCTGGCGGCAACAACCAACGCAACGCAAAGGCCGCAACAATGCAAGTTAAACCATCGATCCAAAACAACCAATTCCAGCCAAATCCGACCAGCAGACCACCCATCAACGGGGCAATGGTCCATCCCATATTGAAGGCCATCCGCATTAAGGATACCGAGCGTGTCCGCGTTTCATACGTACTGTTCCGCAATACCGCTACAGAATTGGCCGGTCGAAAACTTTCCGCGACCAAACTCAACACAAACACCGCCCCACACATGCCCCAAAAATCTTGTACCTGCGACACGACAAACAACATGATGCCATTGAGCAACAAACTCCAAAGCTGCACCAAGTGGTAGCCAAACTTATCGGTCAATTTTCCACCTAAAAACGCACCCGCCAATGCGCCTACCCCAAAACAACCCAACACATAACCCGCCGCCCGAATGTCAAAATGAAGCGCTTGCGTCAAATAAATCGTAATAAAGCCAATAACCATGGATCCACACCGGTTTACCAGGTTTACCAAAGCCAAAAACCATACTGCCCGCGGAATGCCCAAATACGAGTTGAGCCAACGATTGTAAATTTTTAATAGCATAAAATTGTGTACTTTCTGTGTCTCATTAACAACACCCATAAAAAGATTTAAGTTCTTTGTGCCTGTTAAATCTAAATGAATATGCTCTCCACGGAACGACTTTTGCTGGTTCCAGCCTCTTTACCGATGCTGGATGCTATTGTCAAGGAAGATTGGCCAACCCTCTCAACTTTATTAGGTGGGGTCAATTTTGCCGACAATTGGTTTCATTTCCCGGAAGCCTTTGTTTGGCTGCGCGATTATGCGCTTGAATTTCCAATCGACCTGAGTTGGTGGAACTACCTGGTGCTGCATCAAAAAGACCACTGCATCATCGGCACATGCGGCTATAAAGGCGCACCCGGACCAGATGGCAGCATAGAAATTGGCTATGAAATTGCCGAACCTTATCAAAATCAAAAACTGGGCACCGAGGCAGCACAAGCACTTTGTACGTATGCATTTACCTTTGAAATGGTGCAATCCGTATGCGCAAACACCCTGGCAGAAGAGAACCCCTCGGTCAAACTACTGCGAACCCTAAATTTTCAGTTCGTACAGGAAACAACGGATATAGAAGTCGGCAAAATATGGGAATGGGTCAAAATGCGCTGATTTTGACCCATTCGAATAGATGGTAAGTTTTTAAACTACCCCGTTTAGTACGCCCTGGCAAATAACACCCGCTGTGTACTAGGCTTTCCGGTCAAAATACAAGCACCCGCTTCTGCGACACCGTCCAATGGAATACAACGAATGGTTGCTTTGGTCTTTTCTTTAATTTCTTTTTCGGTAGCAGTCGTTCCGTCCCAATGTGCCGAAACAAAACCGCCCTTCTCCTCCAATACTTTTTCAAAATCTTCCCAGCGATCAACTTTGGTAATATGTTCATCGCGGTAAGCCTTTGCCCGCTCGAACAGTGCACCCTGAATTTCCACCAACAAATCAGCAACATACTGATCGATGTTTTCAAGCGGCACGCTCTCCTTGGTTTTCGTATCCCGACGTGCAACCTCTACCTGCCCGGCATCCAAATCGCGCATGCCCAAACCTAAACGCACCGGTACACCAATCATTTCATACTCTGCAAACTTGAAACCCGGCCGGTTCTGATCGTCATTGTCTACTTTTACACGAATGCCTTTGGCACGCAAAGCGGCGGCAATTTTATTAGATGCTTCATCCAGCGCTGGACTGGGCTTCGGAATTGGAACGATCACGACCTGAATCGGAGCCAATTTTGGAGGCAACACCAATCCATCATCGTCCGAATGGGTCATGATCAATCCGCCCACCAAACGGGTCGAAACGCCCCAGGAAGTTGCCCAAACATACTCCTGCTGGTTTTCCTTGGTCAAATAGGTCACATCAAATGCTTTTGCAAAATTTTGACCTAAAAAGTGCGAAGTACCTGCCTGCAATGCTTTACCATCCTGCATCAAGGCTTCTATGCAAAAAGTCTCGTCGGCACCAGCAAAACGCTCGTTTTCTGTTTTTATACCTTTAATAACAGGCATGGCCATAAACTCCTCCGCAAAGGTGGCATACACATCCAGCATTCGGCGCGCTTCTTCCATCGCATCGTCCGCAGTGGCGTGGGCAGTATGTCCTTCCTGCCATAAAAATTCTGCCGTACGCAAAAATGGTCGCGTCCGCATTTCCCAACGCACCACATTCGCCCATTGATTGATCAAAATCGGCAAATCACGGTAACTCTGAATCCAATCGCGGTACGTATTCCAGATAATCGTCTCTGAAGTAGGACGCACAATCAACTCCTCTTCCAATTTTGCTTCCGGGTCAACCACAACCTGCCGGGTTTCCGGCGTGTCGCCAATGGTTTTCAAACGATAATGCGTAACAACCGCGCATTCCTGGGCAAAACCATCCACGTGCTTAGCTTCCTTGCTCAAAAAACTTTTTGGTATGAACAAGGGGAAATAGGCATTGACGTGTCCGGTCTCTTTAAACATAATGTCCAATGCATCCCGCATGTGCTCCCAAATGGCAAAACCATGTGGTTTAATGATCATGCAACCGCGTACCGGGGAATTGTCCGCCAATCGGGCCTTTTGTACAATATCCAAATACCATTGCGAGTAGTCTTCAGACCGGGGTGTGATTTCCTTTGCCATACTGTGTTTATGATTTGAGTGCTAAAAATACACCGATGATTTTATGTACATCGCTTGCTTTCCAGCGTTATTAATACAACTTATGTGCCTTCATTTTGGTTTTAACCACAGCACATTTTTTAAATTTAACCAAAAATCACAAAAAGTGCCGGCTTTAAGCGAACTTTAACGCATTCCTTATTGTGCTTTAATGTCGCTTTAACCAAAAAAAGTGCGCAAAGGTAATATTTTTGACCCTGTAAACATGCGTATTGCAGCACTACAAATAAAACTTATACCGTCATGAAAGAAATAAATAAATCACTGCGTTGGATTGCGCTGGTCCTGATCTTCTCAGCGTTCCAAACCTCCATGTTCGGGCAGGATGATCTTTATTACGAAGCTCCGCCCACCACCACCACTACGGTAATTGTTGATGATAACAATGATCCCAGCAATTTGACCCGACGTTACGACAATGACGACACGTATTATGAAGACGATGATTACGCATACGAGTACTCTTCTCGTATTCGACGTTTTCACCGCCCGGTGAATACCGTCGATTATTACGATCCCTTCTTTGTGGATCTGTACAATTATGATCCCTTCTTCCTGCCTGGCGCGACCATTTATACCTATGGTTACAATGACTATTGGACTTGGCGCCGCTGGAATCGCTGGAACCGTTGGAATCGCTGGAATTCCATCGACTATGGTTGGGGATTCAATTCTTTCGGGTACAATTCATGGGGATTTGGCGGGTACAATAGTTTCGGATGGAACTCTTGGAACAACCCGTACATCTTCAATAACTACTACTACGATCCATATTGGACCTGGAACGGATACAATCCCTACTATTGCAACAACAATGGTTGGTTTAACAACAACAATAATTATTACAATGATGGCAATAATAATAATGGCTATCAGCCCAAAACCTATACAGGTGTGCGCCGCAATGGTACCAACATCAACCCCGGTTACGCTCGTATTAACGGCAATGACCGTTTGTCGGCACCGGTAAAAGGCAATACCCCCGGCCTGGAATTGAACAACCGCCCCAATGGTCGTTCGGTGATTAAAACAGCGCCTGTACCTGGTGTCTCTGATCGGGATAATATTGGTCGCCAAAATAAAACCAACGCGCCAACACCCAATGGCCGCAACCCCAACACTACCCAGCCCAATGGACGAGATGATGTAAAATCAGCTCCAACCACCCGGGAAGCAGAAATCAGTCGCCGTTTGCAAGACGGACAAAATAATACGGACCGACCTGCGCGTACGCCAGCAGTAGACAATGCACCGCGTACCCCGACTCGTAGCCAGGAAACAACCCCAACCCGCCGCACGGAGCCTAGCACCGACCGTCCATCCCGCCCAGCAGGTGGTGGTCGCCAGGAAGCAACGCAGCAGCGGATCGAGCCTGCACGCGAAAGAACCGTGCGCCCTTCAACGGGTACTCAAGAAAGCACCCCCACTCGACGCTACGAAACCAGCGACGATCGGCCTGCACGTTCCAACACCGAATCACGCCCAAGTCGCAGCGAAAGCAGTGGCCGCTCCTTTGACAGTGGCAGTTCTGGCCGCAGCAGCGGTGGTAACAGCGGCGGCAATAGCGGTGGCGGCAACAGTGGCGGCAGTAGCGGAAAATCTAGCGGCGGCGGTCGCGGCGGCCGAAATTAAGCGCAACTGCTCGCAATAGTCGGGTTCGCTCGCAATGCTGCCCGCACATATGGGTGGAAAACCGGTTTCGACCTATTTCCACCCATTTTTTTACGGCAAAAGAATGCTGCATGTCGGTATTCTATCCATCCAGCACAGACTGGGTTTTTCTCTAACCATGTTTTTACCCATTATATGAAAACGTATATCCTCGCTGTATGCCTGTTTCTGGGTACGGCCCCCCTTTTTGCTCAATTTTCTTCCGATGTTTTGCGCTACTCTTACCTCCAGCCCGGTGGAACAGCACGCTTTATGGGTGCCGGTGGTGCATTTACAGCCCTAGGCGCTGAATTCTCTACCCTCAGCCAAAATCCGGCTGGACTGGCATTTTATCGCAGCAGTGAACTAGCACTCACCCCCGCGCTCTACTTCGCTAAAACGGATGCCACCTTACCCAACGACAATGTTTCCAATACCGATAGCCGGTCTAATTTCGGATTCGATAATTTTGGATTGGTTTTTAACACCACACCATCTGGCCCAAAATGGAAAACGTTTAACGTCGGAATCGGCCTAAATCGGATGAATAGTTTCCAACAGTCGGTCTTTTATGAAGGCACCAACGCCGGGTCTATCATAAACAAATTATACGACAATGCCAATGAAATCCTGCAAAGTGGCGGAACCGAAAATGATTTTGATCCCTTCTTCTCCGGCTTGGCCTATAAAGCAGACGGATTGTATTTTCAAGACAATGTGTTTACATCCGATTTTGAAGGTAACCGCGATGCAGTCGTTACACGCTCCCAACAAGTCAATACCTATGGTCGCATGAACGAACTGGTCCTTTCATTTGCAGGCAATTACGACGAAAAATTGATGGTTGGCGTAACTGTCGGTGTGCCAATTGTCAATTATCGCCTCGAAAGTGAATACCTCGAAAACGATAACGCAGGCCTGGTGCAGTATTTTGACGATTTGAGCTACACCGATTATTTGCGCACGGAAGGCTTTGGTATCAATGGTAAATTCGGATTGGTGTATAAAGTAAGTCAGGCATTGCGCCTGGGCGCAGCATTTCATACGCCTACCTTATTGGGCTTAACCGATACCTACAGCAATACATTTTCCTACACCTTTACCGACAACGACGGACAATCAAGTGCCAAAGAAGATTCGCCGGAGGGAAAATCAGATTATAAATTACGCACACCTTGGCGTGCCATGGCGGGCGCTTCCCTGGTGGTCAAAAAGTTTACCTCCTTTAGCGCCGATATTGAGGTGGTCGATTACAGCGCCAATAACTTTAATTTGACCGCCAATAATACAAGTGTAGAAAACCAACAATATGAACGTGACCTCAACAGGGAAGTGCAACGTGCTTATAAACAAGCCATTAACCTGCGTTTTGGCACACAAATCTCCATCGCTAATTTCCGTATTCGCGGCGGCGTGAATATGTTGGGCAAACCGGAAGAAAATCAGGATGGTTTTAATATGGCCTATTCCGGCGGATTGGGTGTTAGAGGGGATGCATTCTATATCGACTTGGGCTACCAGCGTTATCTAGGCAACGGATCGGTTCAAGCATATGCTTCGGCCCCAGTCGCAAATACCGAAACAAGTAAAAGTAATATCGTCCTTACCTTGGGATTGAAATTCTAGCTTTCATCCGTTTTGGTCTGGTATTTGAAAGTAAGGCTTGGGTCTCCCTTTTTTTATAAAAAAAAGGGTGGCCCAAGCCTTTTTTTCATATATGCGCAATTACTTTGTGCCTTTATCACCAGCAGGCCTAAAAACCTGAAACAAAGCGGTAAAAATGCCTTTTTTTGAAACACCTATTCCAGGATTGCTCATTTTTGAGCCTAAAATTCTGCAAGACGAACGCGGTTATTTTTTTGAAAGCTACAACCAGCGTACCTGGGAAGAAGCTGGAGTAACAACCCGTTTTGTCCAAGATAATCAAGCTCGCTCCACCCGGGGCGTTTTGCGCGGATTACACTATCAAGCGGGCGAAATGGCGCAGGCAAAACTTGTCCGGGTAATTGAAGGGGAGGTTTTTGACCTTGCGCTCGATTTGCGAACAGATTCACCCACCTATGGTCAGCATTTCGGCATGCGCCTGAGTGCCGAAAATAAAAAGCAACTGTTCGTGCCCCGCGGCTTTGCCCACGGTTACCTCGTTTTGAGCGAAACTGCGGAGTTTTTCTACAAATGTGACAACTTTTATTCCAAAGCCCATGAAGGGGGCATCCGCTATGATGACCCACAATTAAACATCGATTGGGATTTTGATTTAAGCCAGGTGCTGGTTTCCGACAAAGACAAAATATTGCCTTTTTTCGGAAATCACTTGAAAGCGTTGTAATATAGTCAATGCAAAGTGGTTATGAAAAAAGATGGCTTCTAATCCATTGAAAATCATTTTTTTTATCCATCCATCCTTCAAATACATTTAAATCTGGGTATATTTGTAAAAAGTAAGTAGTTTTATCGGCAAATTAACTTGTTGTATGAAACTACCCGGTCTTTTCCTGTTTTGTTTATTGCCCTTCCTGTTGTGCAGTCAAACCAACCTGCTGCACACCAACCCGCTTGCAGAATCCATCCTGCTAGGCAATTATAATGGTCCCCAGTATGCCGCTGCGACGCCTACCCCCCTCAATCCAGCCGAATTAGGCCTTGATTTACAGGCGCGTATCAAATCGGATAGTCTGAAGGCGTATCTATTCCACATGAATACGTACCGCACCCGCAATTCGGGCAGCGATACACTCTCCAGTACAAATGGCATTGGTGCTGCCCGTAGATGGGTATACAACAAATTTCAGGATTTTAGTGCAGAGGTCAATAACCGCCTTATTGTTTCTTATTTCCAATTCAACCAAACCATTTGCGCGGTTGGCCAACATCGAAACATTGTTGCCATTTTGCCTGGCGCTGATCCTGCCAACAATGGGGTAGTGCTGGTGGAAGGACATATTGATAGCCGTTGCGAGGTACTTTGCGACACGGCTTGTTTGGCAAAAGGAATCGAAGACAACGCAACTGGAACCGCATTGGTCATGGAACTAGCCCGGGTAATGTCCAAATATCAATACCAATACACCATTGTATTTATGGTAACCATTGGAGAAGAGCAAGGCTTGGTCGGGGCGGGTGCTTACGCCACGTACGCACTTCAAAAAAACATCCCCATTAAAGCCGTGCTCAACAATGATGTCATTGGGGGCATTATTTGTGGACAAACCGCATCGCCACCTGCTTGCCCGGGATTGAATAACATCGACTCTACCAGTGTGCGCCTTTTTTCTTCCGGCAATTTTAATGCAAAAAGTAAACAACTCGCACGGTTCATAAAATTGCAATACCGCGAAAACATCCTGCCAACAGCCACGGTACCCATGAATGTGCGCATCATGTCGCCCGAAGACCGCACCGGTCGAGGAGGTGACCATATTCCTTTTCGCGAAAAAGGATATGCCGCCATGCGATTTACCTCCGCCAATGAACATGGCGATGCTTCCGCCGGACCAACCTACACCGACCGCCAGCATTCTATACGGGACATCCTTGGGGAGGATACCGATGGAAATAGCAGTATTGATTCTTTTTTCGTTGATTTTAACTACTTGCAGCGCAATGCGACCATCAATGCCAATGCCGCAGCCATTGCAGCCCGCGCCGTACCTGCGCCTCCTGAATTTACAGGAACCCGCTCCGGCAGTAACCTCACCGTCAATTTTAACCCGGCTTTAGGCAACAATGAATCCGTACGTATTGCCTTGCGTTCTACAACCAATGACTGGGATACCGTTTATACGGTTACAGGTGGTGCCAACGCCCTCGTACCATGTAATGCCACAGGTGGATTATTTGTAAGCCTTGCTCGGGTAGATGCCGATGGCGCAGAAAGCCTTTTTGGCGTTGAAAAAATTATCACTACTTCGGCCGTCCAGGATGCGGACCAAGGCAAGGATGCACCCAATATTCGGCTCTTCCAAAACCGCCCAAATCCATTTGATGAAGCAACCTGGATCTCTTTTTGGATAGAAAAACTACCAACTTACCAAAAGGCCAACATGCTGATCCTGGATATGCAGGGCAAAATGATTCAAACCATACCCTTAAACCTCAAACAAGGTTTAAATGAAATACTCTACACCCACGGATATGGCATGCAGGGTACATTTGTTTACCTGCTGGAAATAGATGGCCTGCCGATCGACAGTCGCCAAATGATTTTTGCAAACTAAAGGCACGCGAATGTGCCTACCAAATGGTTTCATCTTTTAAATACCGCTGTACATAGTCGGTAATACCTTCTTCGAGCCCGTAAAAAGGTTCCATATAGCCCGCAGCCCGCATTTTACCCATGTCGGCCTCTGTAAAATATTGGTAGGTATCCCGAATATCGGCAGGCGTATCAACAAAGGAAATGATGGGTTCCAACCCAAGGGCATGAAAGGTGCCCTTGGCCAGGTCAAGGAACGTGCGCGCTTTGCCTGTTCCAAGGTTGTAAATGGCGTTTGGAGGCCTTTTTTCTAAAAAAAACTGCAAAATATCCACTACATCTTTAACGTAAATAAAATCGCGGGACTGTGCTCCGTCCTGAAAATCCGGGCGGTGCGACCGAAATAATTTCATGGCACCCGTGGCCTTGATCTGACGCGCTGTGTGCATAATCACGGATGCCATGCGGCCCTTATGGTATTCATTGGGGCCGTAAACATTGAAAAACTTGAAACCCGCCCATTGCGGAGGCGTCTGCTCCTTCCGAGCAACCTGATCTAAAACCCAAACATCAAAATCTTGCTTGCTTTGCCCGTACGGATTGAGGGGCTTGAGCAACGGAATAAGTTTTTCATCATCTATATATCCCTGTTCGCCCAATCCATAGGTTGCCGCGCTGCTGGCATACAAGAAGGGAATTTCAAAGCCTGCACAAAGTTGCCACAGTGCCTTCGAATACTCCAGGTTTAAAGTATCAAAAATAGCCGTATCCATTTCTGTGGTATCCGTACGCGCACCCAAATGCAAAATGGCGGTCACATCAGCATGGTTGCGTTCGAGCCAGCGTATAAAATTATTGCGTGCAACCTGCCCGCACAATTTTTTATCCTTCAGGTTTCTTTCCTTATCTGCCCTGCTAAAATCATCTACAGCCAACACATCCGTGTATCCTGCTTCATTTAATTTTTGAACCATGCAGGAGCCAATAAACCCTGCAGCACCGGTAACTACGATCATAATTGTTGCTTGTTGGTTGGAATATCCTGCAAAGAAACGCGCTCTACCTGATTTTTTCTGCAATCCAGGCAAACAGGCTGTCAATGAATTCTACTTTTGTGCCGGGATCAGGCGCACTGGCATGTTTTGTGCATGATTATGCCTGTATTTCGCAATTCAAGAGGAATGCTTTAATCACCTACGCTTGTGAAGCAAAAGATTTATTTCGTTTCTGATTTTCATTTAGGCGCCCATGCACGCCTTTCTTCTGCCGAACGCGAACGCCAATTGGTACGTTGGCTGGATCAAGTAGCCGTAGATGCTGCGGCCATTTATATTGTAGGCGATCTCTTTGAATTTTGGTTTGAGTACAAAACCGTGGTCCCCAAGGGCTACGCCCGGTTGTTTGGCAAGTTGGCCTCCCTGCGCGATGCAGGCCTGCCCATTTTTATCTTTACCGGCAACCACGACCTTTGGATGTTTGGATATTTTGAACAGGAATTTGGTATTCCAGTCTATTACAAACCGATTCAGGTGGAACTTTTGGGCAAATCTTTTTTTATAGGACACGGTGATGGACTAGGCCCGGGCGACAAAGGATTCAAAATTATGAAAAAAGTATTCACCAGCCGCTTGGCTCAGTGGCTCTTTAGGTGGCTGCACCCAGATGCCGGAATCGGTTTGGCCAATTATTTTTCAAAACAAAGCAGGGCAGCTACACCGGAAGCAGAACGTTCGTGGATGGGGGAGGACCGGGAATGGTTGTTACAATATACCCACCGAAAATTGGATCAGGGGGTCTCACCCGATTTTTTTGTGTTTGGACATCGGCACTTGCCCATCGATTGGCTCCTAAAAAATGGACACAGTCGATATATTAACCTGGGAGAATGGTTACAGTACAATTCCTATGCGGTATTTGATGGCACCACGATCGAACTGCGGTTTTTTGAAAACACCGGAACCATTATCACCAACTGGAACGGCATTCAAACGGATTAAACCTGGATTAATCCGTGCTTAACCGATTGGCAAGGTTTTCTCCAATCAATCGATGCCCCTCCTGCAACACATAGAGTTGCACATTTGGCAAGCCTTCCGTCATTTTTTGCAGGGTTTTAAAACGGATCATTTCATCTTGTGCACCATAATATATGGCAGTAGGAAGTTGACTGCGTTTCAATAAAGCCTTAATGTTGCGCCGACGAAGGTAAAATGAATCCAGCGACAACCAGCAACCAAACGTGCGTTGAAACCGATCGGGCCGGGAAAGGTTGACTGCCAAAAAATGATTGATCATACCTGGAACAACGCCTATTTTGCGTCCGAAAGAGAGTATTTTTAAAAACCAATTGGGTTTTTCGAGTATTTTGTACAAAAACTTACGCACTACAATCGGTGTTCTGACAGCCATCGTCATGCCTTTCGTCTCGATGCCATCGGGCGAAAGCAAATATAATTTATCCACCTGCTGAATCAAGTCAGGCAGCATCGCCTGCGCCAGTCGGCCGCCAAAACTAAAACCCATGAGGTTAAAACGCGTCTTTCCTTCCTTTTTGAGAATTAGGTCAATAATCGCAAGCAGGTCTGCCTTTTCAAAACGATGCGATGGCCAAACCGTTTGACCGTGAAAAGGCCAATCTATTGCCACAAAAGTATAACGTGCTGTTAACGCTGGTTCAAGTACAGCAAACATGCGGGCCCGATCTCCAAATCCATGCAAGGCAATCATTAATGTTGGGCCAGTCCCAAAACGCAGGCAATGAATTTGAGCGTTTTGATAGGAGTAAAAGAGTGATTCCAATTTCTTGTTTAAAATTTCAAAACCTTAAAAAAACTATTCGTCTACCCGGAATTTAAATCCGACGCCGTGAATATTCTCGATTTTGATACGTTCATCAATTTGAAGGTATTTGCGCAGGCGGGAAATAAACACATCGAGGCTCCTACCGAGGAAATAATCGTCTTTACCCCAGATTGTTTCCAAGATGTAAGAGCGTTTCACCACCTGGTTGCGATTTTCATTGAGCAACTTCAAGAGATCTGCTTCCTTTTGGGTGAGCGTTTCTGTATAGTCTCCATTGATGAGACTAAGGTTTTTATAGTCAAAGAGGTAGTTGGCTATTTTTACCACCAGATTTTCCTTCAAAATCGTAGAGTACTTGGTTCTGCGCAGGAAAATATCAATTTTAAGGAGCAATTCCTCAATGCTGAATGGTTTGGTAATATAGTCATCCGCGCCTATGGTCAGACCATGAATTTTATCTTGCTTCATGCTTTTGGCCGTCAGAAAAATAATGGGGACCAATTCGTCGCGTTTTCGAATTTCTGTAGCCAGGGTAAAGCCGTCTACTTCTGGTAACATCACATCGAGTATACAAAGATCGAACCGCTGGTTGGATTGAATCAATTGCATTGCTTTACCTCCATCCTCGCAATAAGTCACCATGTATCCATTCAATTCAAGATTGTCCCGGGTAACGAAGCTGAGGCTTTCATCGTCCTCCACATATAATAGGTGTGCTTTTTTTTCGGCCATGATTAAGATGTTGGGGTGAAACAGGTGTTATGAATGATGCTTTAAAATAGGCCATTTAGCCGTACGAGCAGGGCAAACATAAGTAAGTTGCATGAAATGAAGAAAGATTGCCGACAGATTCAACAGAATACCCTTATATGTGGAGTGAAACAATCCATATATGTATTCAAATGGGATTGATTTAAACAATTTTGCGCATCAGCATTAGGCCATCACGCAAAGGCAGTAAAAGGTTTTCAACCCGATGATCGGCCTGCACAAAGTCATTGAATTTGCGTAATACCTGTGCGGTGGCATCTTTAGGGTCATTCCCCACTACTTTCCCATCCCAGAGTACGTTATCGGCTAGTAAAAAACCGCCTATTCTTGTTTTCGCCAGTGCAAGTTCATAATGATGATGGTAGTCAAGTTTGCCAGCATCCAGAAACACCAGATCAAAAACTTCATCCAAGGTGGGCATGATTTTGGCGGCATCTCCGGTATGCACGATTACCTTGTGTGCGAGGCCTGCATTTTCCAATCCTTGGCGAATGATCCAAACGAGTTCGTCATCGGCTTCAATGGTGTGCAGGATACCATCATCTGCGAGTCCTTCCGCCAGACAAACCGCTGCGTAACCGGTGAAGGTGCCGATTTCGAGGATGCGCTTGGGTTGCAGCATTTGACTAATAAATCGGAGTAGCGTACCTTGGTAATTACCCGACAACATGTGTGGGCTAAGGGTGCGCATGTAGGTTTCGCGCTCCAATGCTTGCAAATAAGGAGCCGGGGGCGTCGTGTGAGCGAGGCAATAATCGAATGTTTTATCAGACATATTGAATGAGCATGATGCGCACAAATAAACGCAACATTGGGAAACCTCGGCAAGAAAAAACAACCTTTGTGTTTTAAATAATTGATAATCAATTGATTAATTGCAAAATTTCCTTTAAAAACCGTGGGGGAAAGTGCTTTTAGCATTTGGTTGAGGCTAAGTTGGAAGGGGCGGCGCAACTATTTTCAGAAATTTTGCACTTTTTTTTAAAATTACTTTTCTGTTTTACAGGAATCTATTACCTTTGCACTCGCTTTTCGAAAGGGGGGTTAACCTGGAAGAAAATAGTTGATTGAAGGATTAAAATAGGTCTGCAGAAGACCAAAATACAAGCCACTGTAGCTCAGTTGGTAGAGCAGCTGATTTGTAATCAGCTGGTCGGGGGTTCGAGTCCCTCTAGTGGCTCAATTTTTTTCTTTGTTAAGGCAGGGAAATAAATTTGAAAACGTTTTACGGATTATTTTTTATCCCTAAATCGCTTGTATTTTAATGGGGGTGCCCCGGAGTCGGAGAGCCGGGCCAGACTGTAAATCTGGTGCTTTACCGCTGAGTAAGTTCGAATCTCACCACCCCCACAACTATTTGCGTTCTGATGATTTTTCTGTCTTATTTCGGTAAGATGGAAAAATCGTCAAAAGTAAATTAGCTTGCGGTGGTAGCTCAGTTGGTAGAGCGTCAGCCTTCCAAGCTGAATGTCGCGAGTTCGAATCTCGTCCGCCGCTCCCGGCAAGTTAGTGAATGCGTAAATAAGTGAATGAGCGATTTACGTATCGTTCTTCAAATGGTCTGCGCTTATTCACTTATTGCCGTTGTAGCTCAGGGGTAGAGCACTTCCTTGGTAAGGAAGAGGTCGTGGGTTCAATTCCCATCAACGGCTCAAGAAAAATGTGATGATTAGAGGAGTTAATCCAAATAGATAGGTTCGTTTCACGACGTAATTTTATCAATTTGGTAAAGCTGTTTCGAAGTGATCACATCATCACATTAACAAAATTATCACTTAAACAAATAATAAGTTTAAACCAATGGCAAAAGAGACATTTGTCCGCTCCAAACCGCACGTAAATATTGGCACCATCGGTCACGTTGACCACGGTAAAACGACGCTGACGGCAGCCATCACATTCGTGCTGTCGCAAAAGGGTCTCGCAAAGAAAACGGATTATGATGCCATTGATGCTGCTCCGGAAGAAAAAGAGCGCGGTATCACAATCAATACTGCGCACGTTGAATATGAAACGGAAAAGCGTCACTATGCGCACGTTGACTGCCCGGGTCACGCCGACTACGTTAAAAACATGATCACAGGTGCTGCTCAAATGGACGGCGCGATTCTGGTTTGTGCTGCAACTGACGGTCCTATGCCGCAGACACGTGAGCACATCCTGCTCGCACGTCAGGTAGGCGTTCCTCAGGTTGTTGTTTTCATGAACAAAGTTGACCTTGTTGACGATCCAGAGATGCTTGAACTCGTAGACATGGAATTGCGCGAGTTGTTGAGCTCTTACGGTTTCGATGGCGACAACGCTGCAATCGTTCAAGGTTCTGCATTGAAAGCACTCGAAGGAGATCCTGCTTACGTTGCAAAAATCGATGAGTTGATGGACGCATGTGACTCGCAAATTCCTGAACCAGTACGCGAAGTAGATAAGCCATTCCTGATGCCTGTGGAAGACTCTTTCACCATCACAGGTCGTGGTACAGTTGCTACCGGTCGTATTGAGCGCGGTGTAATTAACGTAGGTGAGCCTGTTGAAATCATCGGTATGATGAAAGCAGACGAAAAGCCGCTTACTTCTACTGTAACAGGTGTTGAAATGTTCCGTAAATTGTTGGATCGTGGTGAAGCTGGTGACAACGCTGGTTTGTTGCTCCGCGGTATCGACAAAGAACAAATCAAGCGTGGTATGGTTATCTGCAAACCAGGTAGCGTAAAACCACACAAAGCCTTCAAATGTTCTGTGTACGTACTTTCTAAAGAAGAAGGTGGCCGTCACACTCCATTCTTCAATGGCTACCGCCCTCAGTTCTACTTCCGTACAACGGACGTAACGGGTGACGTAAAATTGCCAGCCAATGTTGAAATGGTAATGCCTGGTGATAACATCGAGTTGGAAGTAGTATTGCTCAACACAATCGCTATGGAAAAAGGCCTTCGCTTCGCGATTCGTGAAGGTGGTCGTACCGTAGGTGCTGGTCAAGTTACTGAAATCATCGCTTAAGATACCTTTTTGTCTGTGTGTTTGTCCGGTTGTTTTTTACGACCTTTCAAACGCACAGACATCCTTTTTAGGGGCATAGCTCAATTGGTAGAGTGGAGGTCTCCAAAACCTCAGGCTGCGGGTTCGAGCCCTGCTGCCCCTGCACTTATCGGTTAGTTAAACGTTGCGGGTTGTTGGTTTCATACTGACAATCGCTTTTTTTTCTAAAAAAGCATGCTGCGTTGCTGCACATTTACATTACGCCATTCTAAAAAATGGCTACAATAATCGGAAGATGGATAAAAAATTGATGCTTTATCTGCGGGAAAGCTACAATGAGTTGCTGAAAAATGTTTCCTGGCCAACTGCCCAACAGTTGCAGGAAAGTACTGTGGTTGTTTTGGTTACTTCCGCAATGCTTGCACTCCTTATTTTTGGAATGGACGCACTCTGTAGCCTGGTTTTCAAAACCATTTATGGTATTTGGAAATAATTTGATTTGTTCAACTAATCAACCCGGCAACCATGATTCAGGAAAAAAATACGAGTACAGACCAAAGCAACGACCAACGAAAATGGTACTCGCTGCGTGTCATCAGCGGTAAAGAGAGAAAGATTCAGGAACGTATTTTACTTGAGATTGAACGCTCGGGGTGGCAAGAATTTATCTTTTCTGTAATCGTACCTACCGAAAAGGTGTACAAAATCAGAAACGGTAAAAAAGTCATGCAGGAACGAAATCTGCTACCAGGCTATATCCTCGTAGAAGCTTTCGGGAACCGCTTGAATGGTGATATCGCCAAACATATCAGCGATATGCCAAACGTAATCCACTTTTTGGGTAAAGAAGTTCCATTGCCCATGACACAGGTGGAAGCCAATCGTTTGCTTGGTAAAGTAGACGAAAGTTCAGAAGCGGGTGAAGTAATGAGCGAACCGTTCCTGATTGGTGAAACAGTTAAAATTACCGATGGCCCGTTTGCAGAATTTGTAGGCGATATCCAGGAGGTAAACGAAGAGAAAAAGAAATTGAAAGTGGTCGTGAAAATTTTTGGTCGCGGCACAGAAGTAGAACTCAATTTCATGCAAGTTGAAAAAATCAGTTAATACTTTCTTTGATGCCCGCTTCTCCCGGGCTCGCTTCCACACCAGAAAGTATTATGATCTTTATAAATCGTTCAGAATCAGAGCGTAATGTTCTGAAAATTTTGAAAAATGGCAAAAGAAGTAGACATTTATATTAAACTCCAGGTGAAAGGCGGTCAGGCAAACCCTGCGCCACCAATCGGTCCAGCACTCGGTTCGAAAGGTGTAAACATCATGGAGTTCTGCAAGCGTTTCAATGCGCAAACGCAAGAATCAATCGGAAAGATTTTGCCGGTGATCATTCAGGTGTATAAAGACAAAACCTTTGACTTTATCATCAAAACGCCACCAGCAGCGATCCAATTGTTCGAAGCATCCAAACTTGCTCCAGGTAAAGGTTCGCCAGAACCAAACCGTAAAAAAGTAGGTACGGTAACCTGGGAACAGGTGCGTGCAATTGCCGAAAATAAAATGCCCGACTTGAACTGCTTTACCATTGAGTCTGCTATGAAAATGGTGGCTGGTACTGCACGTAGTATGGGACTTACAATTACAGGCGACGCTCCTTGGAGTAACAACTAAACAACAAACGACCTTTTTTCGGTCGGTTGAAGGGAGTCCCGCCCATCGGGACGCTAACCTTAAATTAAAGTTCATAATGGCTCAAGTAACGAAAAAACGGAAGGTCGTTGATTCGAAGGTAGACAAAGACAAACTTTATTCGCTCACAGAAGCGATGGGTCTGGTCAAAGAAGTCAACACTACGAAATTTAATGCTTCTGTAGACGTGCACGTTCGTTTGGGGGTTGACCCTCGTAAAGCGGATCAAGCACTGCGTGGTACGGTATCATTACCACACGGTACTGGTAAAACTAAACGCGTATTGGTATTCTGTACACCCGACAGAGAAGCGGAAGCGAAAGAAGCAGGCGCTGACTTTGTTGGTTTGGACGAATACATCCAAAAGGTTACAGAAGGTTGGATGGATGTTGATGTAATCATCGCTACCCCCAACGTAATGGCACAACTTGGTAAAGTTGCCCGTATCCTCGGTCCACGCGGTTTGATGCCAAACCCAAAAACAGGTACTGTTTCCAATGACATCGCTTCGGCGGTTTCAGAGGTGAAAAAAGGTAAAATCGCTTTCCGTGTAGATAAGTTCGGTATTATTCATGCCTCTATCGGCCGTGTTTCATTTACGCCAGATCAATTGACGGACAATGCACACGAACTGATTGCTACCCTGGTACGTATGAAACCATCCTCCGCAAAAGGGGTGTACATGCGCTCTGTTTCCGTAGCAAGCACGATGAGTCCTGGTATTCACGTCGATCCTAAGTCTATCAAAGTCTAACGTGCTCAATTTGGTATTTTAAATGGGTTTTCCCATCAAAAACGCCTCGACACGATTCAACTAAAACGCAACATTTCAACAATATAAGAAATGACAAGAGCAGAAAAAACGGAAGCGATTGCGGTCCTCAAAGAAGAACTGGGTAGTACCCCATTTTTCTACCTGACGGATTCGTCAACGATGCCGGTTTCCAAAATCAATAATTTCCGCCGGAAATGCTACGAACAAGGCATCACGGTGAAAGTGGCAAAAAATAGCCTGATTCAAAAAGCATTGGAAGATGCTCCAGAATCAAAAGGCTACAGCGCACTCTTTGAAGTGCTGAAAGGCCCAACTACCATTCTTTTTTCCGAAAACCCAAAATCGCCTGCAGTATTGCTGGAAGAATTCCGCAAAACGGAAGAACGCCCGCTCTTGAAAGCTGCATACATCGATTCTTCTGTTTACATCGGTGACGACAACCTGAAAGCGTTGACGAAACTGAAGAGCAAGGAGGAGATGATCGGCGAAATTCTTGGACTCTTGCAATCACCTGGAAAACGCCTCTCAAGCCAAATTACGGCTACCGGCGGCAAACTTGCAGGGATTATCAAGACGCTTCAAGAACGCGAAGGCGCTGCGGAATAAGATCATTACTGCGGGTAACCGCTTGTTTTTCTTTGGCTTCCAAGTACGCACAATAAAGTGTTACAATTTTGAAATTCCCCTTAGAACTGTTTTTTAACCATTTTTTGCAAACAACTTTTTAAATTCTACAACAATGGCAGATTTGAAAGCACTGGCTGAATCGCTCGTGAACCTCACGATTAAAGAAGCCAATGAACTGGCCAATATCCTGAAAGATGATTACGGGATCGAACCTGCAGCAGCAGCAGTAGCAATGGCAGCACCAGTAGCTGGTGGTGGCGGCGATGCAGCTCCAGCAGAAAAAACAGAATTCGACGTAATTCTGAAAGATGCAGGCGCTAATAAATTGAACGTAGTAAAAGAGGTGAAAAATCTCTTAGGTCTGGGTTTGAAAGAAGCAAAAGATCTTGTTGACGGCGCTCCAAGCCCGCTGAAGAGCGGTGTGAACAAAGCTGAAGCAGAATCTCTGAAAGCTACTTTGGAAGGCGCAGGTGCGGTAATCGAAGTTAAGTAAGCCACGTTGATGCAGGGTCACAGGATCTGATGCTTTCTAGCCCATCCTGTTTATCACACAACAACAGTCTTGCTTATTCGACTCCATGCTTGTACGCTACTTCTCAACAGATATTTAATGATATGGCTTAACATGTTCCGGCTTTCCGCCAAAACGTGTTAAGCCTATCTTTGTCTGTATGCTGTAGCACGCAACTATTGTGACCATTTAAGTGTTTATGAGTATTGCTATCCGACCATAGCACACTCATGCCGAGTTTACTTCCGGCACCCGCCAATCAGCATTCAAGCATATAATTGCAAAAATGACCAATAACGGCATCTCTAACGGGGCAGTCCAAAAAACAGGCGTTCAGAATCGTTTTAGCTTCGGCAAGATTCGGCTCGCAGGTAATTATCCTGACCTCCTTGAAATCCAGCTCAAATCCTTTCAGGAGTTTTTTCAGCTGGAAACCACGCCCGAAAACCGTAATAGTGAAGGGCTCTACCGCGTGTTTCAGGAAAACTTCCCGATCACCGACGCGCGGAATATTTTTAACCTCGAGTTTCTCGATTACTTCATCGATCCCCCTCGCTACACCATTGATGAGTGTATGCAGCGGGGTTTGACGTATTCGGTACCCTTGAAAGCCAAATTACGGCTTTCTTGTAACGATGAAGAACATATTGACTTCCAAACGATTGTGCAGGATGTATTCCTCGGAAATATCCCGTACATGACGCCGAAAGGTACGTTTGTGATCAATGGCGCCGAACGCGTGATTGTATCTCAACTGCACCGCTCTCCCGGCGTATTTTTTGGACAAAGTTTTCACCCAAACGGTACCAAAATCTACAGCGCACGGGTAATCCCGTTCAAAGGCGCTTGGATGGAGTTTGCGACCGATATTAACCTGGTGATGTATGCGTACATCGACCGGAAAAAGAAGTTTCCTGTAACCACCCTGCTGCGCGCAATCGGCTTCGATACGGATAAAGCAATTCTCGACCTGTTTAACCTGGCCGATGAAATTGCCTGCACCCGCGAAAACCTGGAAGGCGCTGTTGGTCGGAAATTGGCGGCTCGGGTATTGAAAACCTGGACGGAAGATTTCGTGGATGAAGACACCGGTGAGGTGGTAACCATCGAACGGAATGAAATCATCCTGGAACGCGATACTTTGCTGGATGAAGAAAATATCGAATTGATCCTTGATGCAGGTACTACAACCATTATCCTGCAACGTACGGATATCGATGAAGACTTTTCGATCATCTACAATACGCTACAAAAAGACCCGACTTCGAGCGAACTCGAAGCCGTGACTTACATATACCGTCAGCTGCGCGGAAGCGATCCACCAGATGACGAGACTGCACGTGGTATCATTGAGAAATTGTTCTTCTCCGACAAGCGTTACAACCTTGGTGAAGTAGGCCGTTTTAAAATTAACCGCAAGTTGCAGTTGGATATTGACGACAACAACCTGGTTTTGACCAAAGAAGATATCATCGCCATCGTGCGTTATATCGTAAGTTTGATCAATAACAAGGCCGAAATCGACGATATTGACCACCTTTCCAACCGTCGGGTACGTACCGTGGGCGAGCAATTGTACGCTCAGTTCGGTGTGGGCCTTGCACGGATGGCGCGTACGATTCGCGAACGCATGAACGTACGTGATAATGAAGTATTTACGCCCGTTGATCTGATTAATGCGCGTACGCTTTCTTCGGTGATCAATTCGTTCTTCGGTACCAGCCAGTTGTCGCAGTTTCTCGATCAAACCAACCCGCTTTCTGAAATCACCCACAAGCGCCGTATTTCGGCACTCGGACCAGGTGGTCTCTCGCGCGAGCGCGCTGGCTTTGAGGTGCGTGACGTACACTACTCCCACTATGGCCGTTTGTGTACGATTGAAACACCGGAAGGACCAAACATCGGTTTGATCTCTACCCTGTGTACCCACGCGAAAATCAACAAAATGGGCTTCCTCGAAACTCCTTATCGTCGTGTAGACGCAGGTAAGGTAATTATGGAAGGCGATGTAGAATACCTGTCGGCTGAAGCAGAAGATTACAAGAAAATCGCACAAGCCAACTCTCCGGTTGACGAAAGTGGCGCTTTCTTGAACGATCGTGTGAAAGCACGTGAACACGGTGACTTCCCGATTTTGACGCCCGATGAACTGGAATACATTGACGTTGCTCCGAACCAAATTGTAGGGGTATCCGCTTCGTTGATTCCGTTCCTTGAGAATGACGATGCGAACCGCGCCTTGATGGGATCAAACATGCAACGTCAGGCAGTTCCGCTGATTCGTCCAAACTCACCGGTGGTGGGAACTGGCCTGGAAGCAAAAGTTGCACGTGACTCTCGGATGCTGATCAACGCAGAAGGCAGCGGCGTAGTAGAATATGTTGACGCAAACGAAATTATCATCAACTACGACCGTACGGAAGAGGATCAATTGGTTTCTTTCGAAGATGCGCGTAAAATGTACAAGTTGACCAAGTTTATGCGTACCAACCAAGGTACTTGCATCAACCTGAAACCAATTGTACGCCGCGGACAACGGGTAGAAGAAGGCGATATTCTTTGTGAAGGTTACGCTACTGAAAACGGCGAATTGGCCCTGGGTCAAAACCTGAAAGTGGCCTTTATGCCTTGGAAAGGGTACAACTTCGAGGATGCGATCGTATTGTCAGAGCGCGTTGTACAGGAAGACGTATTTACTTCGATCCATATTGAGCACTTTGAATTGGATGTTCGTGATACAAAACTCGGCGAGGAAGAATTGACGGCGGATATTCCAAACGTAAGTGAGGAAGCCACTAAAGACCTCGACGAACACGGTATCATCCGCATCGGCGCCTGGGCGAAGGAAGGAGACATCCTGATTGGTAAGATTACTCCAAAAGGTGAAACGGATCCAACTCCTGAGGAAAAACTCCTCCGTGCGATCTTCGGTGACAAAGCGGGCGACGTAAAAGACGCTTCTTTGAAAGTTCCACCAAGTATCAATGGGGTGGTAATTGACAAGCAATTGTTTGCTCGTGCCAAGAAAGATAAAGTTCAGAAAGAGTCTGAAAAGGCGCTTTTGGATAAATTGGATGACGAACACGTAGTTGCACTCAACAAATTGAAGACGATTTTGATCGACAAACTTCAATTGTTGGTAAAAGATAAGGTTACGAATGGTATTCGCTCGATTTACAACGACGAAATGGTTCCGAAAGGCTCCAAATTGAGCGTTCAAATTCTGCGCGACCAGATCGATTTCAGCCAGGTGGATTATTCTAACTGGACCAACGAAAAAAATACCAACCACCTGATTGCACGTTTGCTGCACAATTACAGCATCAAGGTGAATGAAGAAGTGGGCCGTTACAAACGCGAAAAGTTCAACATCAGCATTGGTGATGAATTGCCAGCGGGCGTATTGAAATTAGCGAAAGTGTACATCGCTAAGAAACGGAAACTGAAAGTAGGGGATAAATTGGCGGGCCGCCACGGTAACAAGGGTATCGTAAGCCGTATTGTACGGATGGAAGATATGCCGTTCCTGGCCGACGGATCGCCGGTCGACGTGGTACTGAACCCACTGGGTGTACCTTCTCGTATGAACCTGGGTCAGATTTTCGAAACGGTATTGGGTTGGGCAGGTGAGCGTCTTGGTTTGAAATTTGCAACGCCGATCTTTGACGGTGCAAAAGCAGACGAAGTTGCAGCCTGGATCGAAAAAGCAGGTTTGCCGGAATTGGGCCAAACATACTTGTCGGACGGTGAAACGGGTGACCGCTTCCACCAGAAGGCGACGGTAGGCGTAATTTACATGCTGAAACTGAGCCACATGGTAGACGATAAGATGCACGCGCGTTCGATCGGACCATACTCGCTCATCACGCAGCAGCCATTGGGTGGTAAAGCCCAGTTTGGTGGTCAGCGTTTTGGTGAGATGGAGGTTTGGGCACTTGAGGCATACGGCGCATCGAATATCCTGCAAGAATTGTTGACCGTGAAATCGGATGATATTCAAGGTCGTGCAAAAGCGTACGAAGCCATCGTTAAAGGAGATAATTTGCCAGAACCCAACATTCCGGAATCCTTCAACGTATTGGTACACGAATTGCGCGGTTTGGCCTTAGATGTAAAATTTGAATAAACGCACTGAAGTGTGGAGCATAACAAGTAACGGTTGTGCTCCACATTTTCAATAGGAAAAAGCAATGAGCACAACGACCGTTCCAAGCCTTCGACAAAGGTTTAACTTGTTGAAATTCAACACAAAACTTTGGTTGGCGGGGGTGTATTTTACCCTGATGGGCAATAAGTACAAAACGGAAGGCGTGGAATTGTTGATTCCAGGGGAAGTAACGGACATCAAGTTTAGAGGGCAGTTTCCGATCAATTTTTATGAAAAACAGGAACGGCGTTATCTAAAACAATACTTGAATCCGGAAGCGACGGTATTGGAACTGGGGGCATGTTTGGGGGTTGTATCCTGTGTGACCAACAAATTGCTTACCCATCCTGAGCGGCATGTAGTAGTGGAGGCCAACCCGAATCTGATCCAATTTATTGAAAGGAATCGGGAACACAATGGCAGCGGTTTTCAAATCGAACACTGTATGGTGTCGGATCAGAAAAGCAATCCATTTTTTATTGGTCGTACCATTTTAATGAGCAGCAACCGTCGGGCATCTTCTACCCAAATTGAAGTTCCCGGAAAGTCTATTAAAGCGCTGGAACAAACCCACGATCTACAATTCGATACCTTAGTGATGGATATTGAAGGCGGTGAGTTGCAGTTTTTGCGCGATAATAAAACCTGGCTGGAGCAATTGCACACGGTTTTTATGGAAGTACACCCGCACAAGGATATTTTATCGAAAGAAGAAGTAGCCGAATGCAGGGAAATTCTGGAAGAAACAGGCTTGAAATTGATCCTGGATGATGCCAATTTTTGGATACTAAAGCGCTAAAAGGATGGATTATATCTGTACCTGGATTTATTTGGACAATCCGGACGAAAGTTCGGAGTATCCGCAGGTAGGGAAACAATCGCATTTGCCAGCATTTCAATTGATTTATTGGCGGTGTATCGCCCTTTTTTATGCTTTAAGTACCCGATTCAATCCTGATCGCAGGCATATTTTGTTTTCCAATAAAGATTGGGACGAATTGCCGGAAGTGGATGGTTTGGATTTGGCGAATTTTTTGAAATCGAAAAACGTGGAGTTGGTTGTACTTCCGTTGACCTGGCAAACACCGCCCGGTTATTTTGGAAAGTGGCGCAATCAGTTTTACATTTTTGATGTTTTGCAGTTCATTGAAACGAAATACAACCATGCAGATGATTTCATCGTGTTAGATTCTGATTGTTTAATCAATCAACCGCTCGATGCATTATTTGCGCAATTAAGGAAAGAAGGCTTACTTGCTTTGCCCATGACTTATGCGGATGCCCATGTAATAAATGGTGTTACCCGGGAAGATATGCGGCAGATTTACACTGAATTAGATGGAAAAGACCCTGGTTTTAATCCAATTTATTACGGTGGTGAAATTCTTGCAGCAAGTTATAGCGTGGTAGAGCAGATAAACGCGATGGCGCCCAGAATTTGGCAAGCGATGTTACAACGGTTTGAAAAGGAGCTTCCCAAATTGAATGAAGAAGCCCATTTTTTGAGTTATTGTTACTTCAAAATAGGCAAATTCGGTTCGCTGGATGCATTTATCAAAAGAATCTGGACAGCGCCGCATTATAACAATGTAACGCCCAAAGATGCTGCTTTGCCAATTTGGCATTTACCTTCTGAAAAAACGGGTGGAATCGCCCTGCTTTTCAAAAAAGTATGCCTCGAAGGAAAGGCGTTTTCTCGTGCGGAATTAGGCGGCCATGTTGGTGTCCCGACGCGAAAGCACTTTTTGAATACAAAGCATTTTTTTCGGTACAGTTGGTTGTACAAGTTTATTAAAAAGCATTCTTGAAAAGCAAATTTGGCGAAATGAGCCATGTTCAATTGCTAAAATTTGCTGGAGTGATATTTCAACATATTGATTTTCAAGCATATTACCACATTTAGAAATATGCCATTCAAAAAGAAAAGCAACAAAACCGATCAGGCTTTCAGCACGATCATCATTGCACTCGCAAGCCCGGATGAAATTCTGGAGCGTAGCTATGGTGAGGTACTCAAGCCAGAAACGATCAATTACCGTTCTTACAAACCCGAACGCGATGGTTTGTTCTGTGAGCGAATTTTCGGTCCTGTGAAGGACTATGAGTGCTATTGCGGCAAGTACAAACGGATTCGCTATAAAGGGATCGTTTGTGACCGTTGCGGGGTAGAAGTGACCGAAAAAAAGGTTCGTCGGGAGCGCATGGGACATATTCGTCTCGTGGTGCCTGTTGTGCATATTTGGTTCTTCAAAAGTTTGCCCAACAAAATTGGTTACATCCTGGGAACTTCATCCAAGAAATTGGAGGCGATCGTTTATTATGAGCGCTATGTCGTAATTCAGGCTGGTATCAAAGGCGAAGAAGGTCTGAGCAAAATGGATTTGCTGACGGAAGAAGAGTACCTCGAGATCCTCGATACCCTTCCGAAAGAAAACCAGCAGTTGGATGATACCAATCCTGACAAGTTCATTGCCAAAATGGGTGCCGAAGCGGTTCATTCCTTGTTGAGCATTTTGAACCTCGATGATTTGTCGGCTCAACTGCGCCATGAATCGCACAACGAAACCAGTCAGGCAAAGAAAACCGAAGCGAACAAACGTTTGCGCGTGGTAGAAGCTTTCCGCGAAGGTTTGGAAAGTGCTGGTCAGCGTCCAGAGTGGACGGTAATCCAGTATTTGCCGGTTGTGCCACCCGAATTGCGCCCCTTGGTGCCGTTGGATGGCGGTCGTTTTGCCTCTTCTGATTTGAACGATTTGTACCGTCGTGTGATTATCCGCAACAACCGTTTGAAGCGTTTGTTGGAAATCAAGGCGCCAGAGGTGATTTTGCGGAATGAAAAACGGATGTTGCAGGAAGCAGTAGATTCACTGTTCGACAACTCTCGTAAATCTAACGCGGTAAAAGCGGAAGGTGGTCGTGCCCTGAAATCATTGTCTGATATTCTGAAAGGTAAACAAGGTCGTTTCCGTCAGAACCTGCTCGGTAAACGTGTCGACTACTCTGGTCGTTCGGTAATCGTAGTAGGTCCAACCATGAAATTGCATGAATGCGGTATTCCAAAAGCCATGGCTGCGGAATTGTTCAAGCCGTTTATTATTCGTAAATTGATTGAGCGGGGTATTGTTAAAACCGTAAAATCGGCTAAAAAACTGGTAGATCGCAAAGATCAGGTGATCTGGGAAATCCTGGAAAACATTTTGCGCGGTCACCCTGTGATGCTCAACCGTGCACCAACGTTGCACCGTTTGTCGATCCAGGCATTCCAGCCACGCTTGATTGAGGGTAAAGCGATTCAGTTGCACCCGCTGGTTTGTACAGCATTTAACGCCGACTTTGACGGTGACCAGATGGCGGTACACGTACCACTGAGCCATGCTGCGATCCTGGAAGCACAGGTTTTGATGCTTTCAAGCCACAACATGCTCAATCCACAGGACGGTTCGCCGATCACCCTGCCTTCCCAGGACATGGTATTGGGCCTGTACTACCTGACAAAAGAGCGCCAGAGCATTCCGGAGAATCCAGTACGCGGCGAAGGTCGTCGTTTCTATTCCCCAGAAGAAGTGCAAATTGCTTATAATGAAGGTCAATTGGACTTGCATGCAACCATTGAATGTCGGATTTTGAAACCAGAAGCGGATGGCAGCATCCGAACTGCGCGTTTGAAAACTACGGTTGGTCGCGTGTTGTTCAACCAGGCGGTTCCAGCAGGCATTCCGTTCATCAATGAGTTGTTGACGAAACGTAACCTGAAACTGATCATTGGTGAAATCATCAACAATACCAGTTTCAAAACGACGGCTGAGTTTTTGGATAATATCAAAGAACTTGGTTTCGGTTGGGCGTTTAAAGCAGGTTTGTCCTTTAACTTAGGAGATTTGATCATCCCGACGTTGAAGAAAACTGCTTTGGAAGCAGCCCAGGTGGAAGTAGACGAGGTGTGGGACAACTACAATATGGGTTTGATTACCTACAACGAACGATACAACCAGATCATTGATAAGTGGACGTATGCGGATAGCAAAATCACGGATCAATTGATGAAAGAATTGAGCACGCACAAACAGGGTTTCAACTCTGTATTTATGATGCTTGACTCTGGTGCGCGTGGTTCGAAACAACAGATTAAGCAGTTGTGCGGATTGCGCGGACTGATGGCGAAACCACGTAAGAGTGGTGACACCGGTGGTGCGATCATTGAGAACCCGATCTTGTCGAACTTCTTGGAAGGCTTGTCGGTTCAGGAGTTCTTTATCTCTACCCACGGTGCGCGTAAAGGTTTGGCGGATACTGCGTTGAAAACGGCCGATGCGGGTTACTTGACCCGTCGTTTGGTAGACGTTGCGCAAGACGTGGTAATTCGTGAAGTGGATTGCAGCACTTTGCGTGGTATTGATACAACCGCGTTGAAAGAAGGGGATAAAATTATTCAAAACTTACGCGACCGGATTAAAGGTCGTTACAGTTTGCATGATATTACCCACCCGGATACAGAAGAAATGATGGTTGCGGCGGGTGAATATATCACCGACAAATTGGCTGCTGCAATTGACGAGGCACAAATTGAAACGGTAACCATCCGTTCGGTATTGACCTGCGAAAGCCGCCACGGTGTTTGTGCAAAATGTTATGGTAAAAACCTGGCTACTGGCCGGATTGCGGAAATGGGTGATGCCACGGGTATCATTGCTGCCCAATCAATCGGTGAGCCTGGTACCCAGTTGACCCTGCGTACCTTCCACACGGGTGGTACGGCGGTGATCGGCCAAACAGAAAACCAATTGGTTGCGAAAAACCCGGGCCGAGTAGAATTTGACTCCATCAAAACGGTAGAAGGAACGGACGCAAACGGTAACACGTTGCGCGTAGTAGTTTCTCGTACCGGTGAATTGCGGATTATTGATCCAAAAACAGGTCGTGTTACAGCGAATAACTACATTCAATACGGCTCTTTCCTCTTTGTGGTGGAAGGCCAGGATGTACAACGCGGTGACAAGATTTGCGAATGGGATCCATTTAACGCCGTGATTGTGAGCGAGTTCCTCGGAGCGGTGCGGTACAACAATCTGGAAGAGGGTGTTAACTTCCGGATGGAACGCGACGACCAGACCGGTTTTGCCGAGAAAGTAGTAATTGAATCCAAGAACAAGCGTAAGATTCCGTCAATTTCGATCGTAGATTCGAAAACTGGTGAGGAATTGAAACAATACTCGTTGCCAGTAGGCGCTTACATCACCGTTGACGATGATGAACAAGTGAAATCTGGTCAGCAAATCGTGAAAATTCCGCGTAAACTGGGTAAAATTGCGGATATCACCGGTGGTCTGCCACGTGTTACGGAGTTGTTTGAAGCACGTAACCCATCCAATCCTGCTATTGTCGCAGAGATTGACGGTGTGATCACCTTTGGATCCATTAAGCGTGGTAACCGCGAATGTATGATCGAGGCAAAAGATGGCCAAAAACGCAAGTACATGATTCCGTTGACGAAACACGTACTGATGCAGGATGGTGACTTTGTACGCTCAGGTACAGCTTTGACCGAGGGAACCATTGCGGTGAAGGATATTTTGGCGATCAGAGGCCCGTTTGCAGCATCTTACTATTTGGTAAATGGTGTACAGGAGGTTTATCGTTCACAGGGTATCAATATCAATGACAAACATATTGAGGTAATTGTACGTCAGATGTTGCGTCGTTTGGAAATTAAAGACCAGGGTGATACGCACTTTTTGGAAGGCGAACCGGTTGAACGCAATGAATTTATCGACTATAATGACTGGATTTTTGACAAGAAATTTATCACCGATCCAGGCGATAGCGCGAAGTTGAAAGCGGGTGCATTGGTTACCTTGCGTCAGGTGCGTGAAGAAAACTCATACTTGAAGCGCAACGACAAAAAATTAGTGGAATACCGCGATGCATTGCCTGCCACGGCTGTTTCGATGTTGTTGGGTATCACTAAAGCATCGTTGGGTACCGAGTCTTGGATTTCTGCGGCTTCGTTCCAGGAAACTACGAAAGTACTTTCTACCGCAGCAATTGCAGCGAAGAAAGACCACTTGATGGGTTTGAAAGAGAACGTAATTGTCGGCAAGAAAATCCCGGCAGGTACAGGTTTGCGCGAGTACGATCGCTTGCAGGTAACTGGTTCGGGTCGTCCGTTCAAGGAGAAGCAAGAAGAAGTTCTGGTAGAAGACGATATTTAAGGGATTCGATCTCTTTAAAATACAAAGCCGCTATTCCGAATGATTCGGGATGGCGGCTTTTCTTTTATGCGCGTCGTGACAAAAAGGCAATACGAATTATGATGGCTTTTGAATCAGGTATTTATGGTTTTAGTACGACCAATTGTTTGGGCTTTCCGATCAGGCCGGATTTATTGTAAAGGGCTACCGGGTAAACACCACTGGGCAGGTGTAGCAAATTAATGGTATCTGTGAAGGTATTGCTGCTAACATCAATCAGTTCTACAAAAACGATTTGACCTGCCGTATTCAGGACTTTCAGCGTATATTCTTCATTAAACGCATTGTTGATGGTAAACTGGGCGATGCCATTACAGGGATTGGGTGCCAGGACCAATTCGGTTTGTATGGCAGAAGTATCACTGCTAATGTTGATGTCATCCAGGAAAAAAGCATTGCCGGCATCGCTGGTCAACACAAACTTTAACAGCATTTCGGACTGTTTAGCCACTTCAAACAAGTCGAATCGGATGTTTTTCCAGTCCTTTCTACCGGGTGTTTTGAATTGGGCTGCTGGAAATGCGGTTGCGAGGTTACTGCCTTGCTTCGACCAAATGGAACGCCAGGTCGTACCACAATCGGTGGAAATCATAACTTCCAATTGATCCTCGTTGCCATGGTTTTGCTGAAAATAGGCGTAATTGAAACGAAGTTGTGGCCGGTTCAATTGATCGAGGTTTTTGATGGGTAAAATCAGTTCATTTTGAACGCCAGGGGAGGTATGGAGTAAGTTGAGGGACAAGGACTTACTCGCCTTGCCAAAGCTGCTGATACTGTTTTTAAAACTCCATTTTAGTTCATTCGGATTGGTATTATGGAGGATAAAAGGTGTGTTACGATCGTTTCTGCTCGACGATTGAAAATTCAAGTTGAATGGAGCCGCGATGGATTCTACCATGTAAAATCCGGCTATTTTATAGGAATTGTTATCGAGGACGAATTCTTTCTCACCATTTGGGTCTGAAAGGGAAAATTGAAAACGGTGTTTTCCCTTGCTGAGGGTGGTCGCGGGCAGGTTTACAATGGTAGAGTGGCCGGGTTTTAGTTCGCCAGTCCAGTGGATGGTTTGGCTGTTATTTTGGTCAAACTTGTAAGAAAGGGTGCATGAAGTAAGGGGGATAACGCCCGCATTTTTAAAAATCAAAACAGGCTCAACGTCATTACCACAATTCATAAGTTCAAGGCCTTGTATGCCTTCCGCAATCAGATCATATGGCACCTCAATCATCTTGGTGGTAGACAGTAGTAACGTATCCTGATCGGACGACCATAAAGAAGCACGCATGAACAACCTGCCTTTATTTACAAGATTTCGTGGGATGGGCATACTGAAATCAAGCGCATATTTTTCTTGATCGGCCCATTGGACAGGCAGATTTTTGGTTGTGAGGCGGGTACGTATGCGGGCATGTACGCGATTTAGGTTGTTGCTGGGAAGCAATAGAAACCGATCTTCCTCCAGAGCAATTTGTATTTTTAAAGTATTCGAAGCGCTAAATGCTTTGTTGGCAGTGATCGTGCAAAATACCTGAAGCGAATCAAGCCCTTTGGTCAATTGCTGATGCAACGATACCGTAAATGGTGTCGTATGAGTATTTTCTTTAGTTGTATTAAATTTGGGGATGTTTTCATTCGCCGCATGAAGTTCTGAGAATGTTTGTATCGTCAATACAAACACCAGAAATAATGCACATTTACAGATAGGTTGCATTTTTGTTTTGTAAAAGTTGGATTAAGTAATCGTGCACTTTTGGTAATAAAAAGGTTTAAATTGGTAGGGAGCGTACCGCTTTGGGAGAAAAACGGTACAATGGTACAATGGTTCGATGGATTTCGGGCCGCAAAAACAAATAAAAAGACAGTGGCTGACATTTTCACATACGTAGCTACTAGATCAAGATTACTTGGTGATGTGATCACATGTCAGGTTTTTATGACAACGTACTGCTTGACTATTACATCTAAGTTCACTTATCTTTGCCCCATGCTTAATTTATTTTCAGTGGTACTGCATCATCATCACGGATTGCCTCCTGGCAAGCGTTGCTGATTTGCATGTCATCTGAAAAAGATGTTGCCGCAAAACGGGCTTGTCGAATTTACCGACAAGCCCGTTTTGTTTTTATCCAAACTCATCACCAATTTAGAAATCAACATTTATGCTTCGAATTGCCATTCAAAAATCAGGCCGTTTGTTTGAAGACTCCGTGGGTTTGTTGAAAGACGCCGGGATTCGGCTGAGCAACAATCCGCATCGGGTATTGCGTGCGGAAGCGGCCAACTTTCCGCTCGAAATCATTTTTTTGCGCGACGATGACATTCCGGAATATGTGGAGGAGGGGGTTGTGGATGCCGGTATTGTCGGCGAAAATGTAGTGCTGGAGAAACGTCCTACGGTTTCTATTGTAGAGCGCCTGGGCTTTGGCAAATGCCGCTTGTGCATCGCATTTCCCAAAAACACCCCATTTGAAGGGTATCAAAGTTTGCAAGGCATGCGGGTAGCAACCAGTTATGTTCGGATTTTGGAAGATTTTTTAAAAACAAATCAAATAACGGCTACTGTGCATGAAATCAGCGGGGCGGTAGAAATTGCCCCTTCTTTGGGGCTTGCGGATGCCATTTTTGATATTGTAAGTACAGGTAGTACCTTGTTAGCCAACGGGTTACGGGAAGTTGCCACCGTGCTGGAATCCGAGGCTGTGCTCATTGCCAATCCGGGAATGCTACCTGAAAAACAGGAGATTTTAAACCGCCTGATGTTTCGGATGCAAGCCAATCGAAATGCCAAACAACACCGCTATATCCTGTTGAATGCGCCCAACGATCAACTGGATGCGATTATTCGCTTGTTGCCGGGTATGAAGAGCCCAACCGTATTGCCCTTGGCAGAACCAGGCTGGAGCAGTTTGCACAGCGTGGTACGCGAGGAGATTTTCTGGGATGTATTGGAACAATTAAAAATGGCGGGTGCTCAGGGGATTCTGGTAGCGCCGCTCGAACGTATGATTTTATGATGCAACAAATTGATTATCCGGATTTTATGCAGGCTGTAAGTTTGCTGGCGCGACCAACGGTGGATACAACGGCCCAGCGTGCCAAGGTCCTTGCGATGTTGGATGCGATTAAATTGGAGGGAGATGCTGCGGTACAGCGTTTTGCCTTGCAATTTGATGGTTTTGTGCCAGATGTGCTGGAGGCAAGTTCCGATGATTTTAGTTGGGCGGAACAGCAATTGCCAGATGATTTAAAGTCTGCGATTCGGCAGGCATATTCAAATATAAAACGGTTTCACGCTGCGCAACAGGTTCAGGAAGCGCCTGTAGAAACCCAGCCTGGGGTGTTATGTTGGCGCAAAACAGTGCCGATTGAACGGGTGGGTTTGTACATACCCGGGGGGACAGCGCCGTTGTTTTCTACGGCATTAATGTTGGGGGTACCCGCACAGTTGGCGGGTTGTAAAGAGGTTGTTTTATGCACGCCGCCGCAATCGGATGGGAAAATACATCCAGCCGTGTTGTTTGCGGCAGGTTTGTGCGGTATTCGGCGGGTGTTTAAACTTGGCGGTGTACAAGCCATTGGCGCGATGGCTTATGGGACTGCCCAGGTACCCAGGGTATGGAAAATTTTCGGACCGGGTAATTTGTGGGTGACGGTGGCCAAACAAATGGTCAGTTTGGACGGAATCGCCATTGATATGCCGGCAGGGCCTTCTGAGGTGGCTGTTTTGGCAGATGCAGGGGCCAATCCGGCGTATGTAGCGGCCGATTTATTGAGTCAGGCAGAACATGGGGCGGATAGTCAGGTGTTGCTGTTGAGCGATAGCCCTGATTTACTGCAAAAAGTTGCAGTCGAATTGGCGGATCAGCTAGAAAAACTGCCCAGGAAATTGTTCGCTGCGCAGGCTTTGGCGCAAAGCAAGGCGCTTTTGCTGCACTCCATGGAAGAAGCCATGCGTTGGATCAATGCCTATGCACCGGAACATTTGATTATACAAACTGCGGATGCCATACAACTTGCAGAAAAGGTTATCAATGCGGGTTCGGTATTTATTGGCCCTTATACGCCAGAGAGCGCGGGCGATTACGCGTCGGGTACCAACCACACCTTGCCCACAGGTGGGTATGCGCGGGTATCGGGGGGCGTTGCGCTGGATAGTTTTGTGAAAAAAATCACCTTTCAACAAATTTCGGAAGCCGGGTTGCAGGGCTTAGGTCCGGTTGTGGAAACCATGGCGCGTGCCGAGGGCCTGGAGGCGCATGCCCGGGCTGTTTCGATACGATTGGATGCAAAATTTTAAAAAAAATGGACGAAAAAGGTATGGATTTTATCAAAAACAGGATTGCGCCGTTGGTTCGGCCCAATATTTTGGCTTTAAAGCCTTACGCTTCCGCGCGGGATGAATTTCAATTGGGCGGAGATCAAATTGCGGACCACCTGTTTTTGGATGCCAATGAAAACAGTTTGGGTGCGCCTATTCCGGGCAATTACCATCGGTATCCCGATCCGCATCAGCATA
>Ga0247832_1001156_pt1 | contig 48653 bp, 41 predicted proteins | sample LaCruzMarch2015__10_FD_192407 | JGI IMG/M metagenome (GOLD analysis project Ga0247832, IMG submission 192407) | Freshwater microbial communities from meromictic Lake La Cruz, Castile-La Mancha, Spain - LaCruzMarch2015_4m | ecosystem: Environmental > Aquatic > Freshwater > Lake | place: Spain... | reverse complement strand
CGGTGGGAAAGAGCAGCAGGCCGGACCAGCCGACAAAGACAAAGCGGTCACGCTTGAGCCAGTCGTCGAGGACATCGAACCATCCCCGCGTAGCTGGCGCGCGCCCTAGGGCAATCGTCATGGGTGCATAGGCAGGTGGGAACCCGCTGATCGGTGAAATACCCGGCGATCGTAACAACGTTTGAGCCGAGGTCGGGAGCGGTCGAAACGCCCCGACATGGCTTCCTGTGGCTGGGTTTTTAAGTATTTCTTCCCATTCAGGCCCTGGTGATTCGTTTGCCCCTGCAGCGGCATCCGCCGCCGCCGCCGCTCCTGGGACCCACCACGACGCTGCGCCGGGAAGGCGAAGATGGCAACACTTCGCTCCTGGAACCACGCCATGGCTTCGGTCCCTACCTCGGCCGCCTCGCCGCCCGGCGACCCTTCCCTGGTGCTCGATCAGCCGGTTCAGGGATCCCGACGTCCCTCGAATCTGCTGGTGGCGGCCGTGGTGAGCGTCGGTGGCGCCGGTTTTCTGCTCACCAGCCTCTCCAGCCGCCTGGGCATCAATCTGCTGCCGATCGGCCACCCGGACACCCTGGAATGGGTGCCCCAGGGACTGGTGATGGGGGCCTACGGGGTGGCTGCCCTGCTTCTGGCCACCTACCTCTGGGGCGTGATTGCCATTGACCTGGGCTCCGGCAGCAACCGTTTTGACCAGGGCAGCGGCATTGCCACGATCAGTCGCCGTGGTTTCCGCCAGTTGATCCGCTTCGACCTCCCCCTGCGCGACATTCAGGCGGTGAAGGTGGACATTCGCGATGGGCTCAATCCCCGCCGCCGCCTGGCTCTGCGCTTGCAGGGCCGCCGCGATCTGCCCCTGACCCGGGTGGGTGAGCCCTTGCCCCTCGCCGAGTTGGAGCAGAGTGGCGCCGAGCTTGCCCGCTTCCTCAGAGTTCCCCTGGAGGGGGTTTGATCCTGATGCCTCTTCCGGCCACCCGGGCCCTGCTGCTGGCCCTGCTGCTGCTTGCACCGCTGGGGCTCACGTCCTGCGCCGCAGATCAGGCCAAAACCGGTGTGGGCTGTGCCACCGCCACCACCCCCTGCCTCAGCGGCAACGCCCTGGTGACAATGCAGACCAGCCGTGGTGAGATTCAGGTTTCCCTGATCGGCGAAGCAGCCCCGCTCACCGCCGGCAACTTCGTGGATCTGGTGCGGCGCGGCGTTTACAACAACACCGTTTTTCACCGGGTTGTGCGGGAGCCGTCTCCCTTCGTGGTCCAGGGCGGCGACCCCCAGAGTGCCGATCCGAAGGTTGCGGCCAGCCTCTATGGCAGCGGTGGTTTCATCGACCCCAGCACCGGCTCCCCCCGGACCATCCCGCTCGAAATCGGGCTCAAGGGTGAGGCCGATCCCCGCTATGGCGAGGAGCTGCTGGATCCCACCCAGCTGGGGCGGTTGCGGCTGCTCCACGATCGGGGAGCGATCGCGATGGCCCGCTCGGAGGATCCCAATTCCGCCAGCGCTCAGTTCTATTTCGCCCTGCGGCCCCTCGTGGAGCTCGACGGACGCTATGCCGTGTTCGGCCGGGTGGTGAAGGGCATGGAGGTGGTCGACCAGATCAAGCAGGGCGACCGGTTGATCAAGGCTGTCCTGGTGGAGGGCGGAACCCTGGTCAAGGGCAAACCCTGATCGGGGGTCAGGTTGCTGCTCAGGCCGGCACGCGCTTGTCGGAGGCGCTGACCTTCAGGAAGGCGGTGTTGACCCCCGAGGCCCGCTCAAGGGCCACCCTGCCGGTGCGAACGATCTCGAGGATGCCGTAGCTCTCGAGGATCTGCTCGATCGCCACCAGCTTGCCGGGGTCCCCCACCACTTCAAGGATCAGGGCGTTGTCGGCGACATCAACCACATTGGCGCGGAACACCTGGACCAGATCCAGGATTTCCGAGCGCCGCTCCGGGGGGGCCGCCACCTTCAACAGCATCAATTCCCGCTCCACGGCGGGAATCGTGGTGAGGTCAATCACGTTCAGCACATTGACCAGCTTGTTGAGCTGCTTGGTCATCTGCTGCAGGGTGGAGGCATCGCCCTCGACCACCATCGTCAGCCGGGATACCCCCTGGCGTTCGGCGGGCCCAACCGCCAGGCTTTCAATATTGAAGCCGCGCCGGGCGAACAGACCGGAGATCCGGCTCAGGGCACCGGATTCGTCTTCGACCAGCACCGAAAGGGTGTGCTTCATGCCCGCCGCGCTTGCCAGCGCCCAAATTACGTGGCCACCCTCCGGGGCGGCCCAAAAGCAGCGGCGCTCGGCTCAGGCAGCCGGCCCAGCCAATCCAGCAACAGCGCACCGAAAGGCCCGGGGGCCTCATCCTGGAGACAGTGGCCGACCCCGGGCAGCACCACGAGCTCCAGATCGGGCTTGTGCCTTGCCAGTTGCTCGGACACTTCGATCGGCACCAGCCGGTCGGCGCCCCCCCAGAGCACCAGAAGCGGCTGGCGCAGGCGATCCAGCAGGGCGGCGGCGGTGGCCCCCCGCGGCCGCAGGGCCATGCCGATGCTCATGCCCCGCAACGTCCAGGCCGCTGTCGGCCGCCGGGCCGGCCAGGCGATCAGCTGATGCAGCGCACTGTCGCCGATCACCGGAATGTTGTAAGCGGCCTGGATGCCGAGGCTGAGCAGCGGCGTGCGGGCAATCAGGGGCACCAGCAGCTCCAGGGGGAGCAGACGGCAGAGCAGGGTGATCACCAACCGTTTGAGCCGCCGCCGCCAGGGAGCGCGCCGCCGCGCCACGGTGACCAGCAGGCTCGGATCGGGCAGGGTGGCGGCGGCCACGGCCCGCACCCAGCCGGGAAAAAAGGCGGCGCAGCTCAGCGCCACCAGGCTGCCGAGCGAGTGACCCACCAGAACAGCAGGCGCCTGCACCACCTCTTCGAGGAAGGCCCGGGTCTGGCGGGCCCAGAACCGATTGTCGAGGCGGATGGCCGGCTGGGCCGAACCACCGAAGCCGATCAGGTCAAGGCCGTAGACGCACCAGCCGGCCGCCGCCAGGGGCCCCGCCGTATGGCGCCAGTGGCCGGAGCCGCAGGCGAAACCGTGCAGCAGCAGCAGGGGAGGTTGGGCCGGGTCGCCCAGAACCCGCCAGTGGCAGGCCATCCCACGCCAGTGCCAGATCGCCTGCCGACCCCACTGGGTGCCCGTTGTTGCGACAGGCTGGGGCTGGGTCGTCAGCAAAGGAGCGGAACCGACGCAGGACTCTGCTCACTATTGCGAAGCTTCGGCGCAACTGCGTCTCGGCGACGGCTTCTTCCAGGTTGGTTCCCGTCCGGCCCGGGACCTCGGCGTGCTGCTGGCCAGCCAGCTGGCCCGGGTTGGCCCCCTGCGGGTGCTTGATCTGATGGCCGGCTGCGGCATCCGCGCCCTGCGCTACGGCCAGGAATCGGCTGCCACGGCCGTCTGGGCCAATGACGCCGATCCCGACCGGCGGCCGCTTCTGCAGGCGAACCTGGCCCCGTTGCAACGGCAGGGGGGGATGCCGCTGCGGATCACCAGCCTCACCGCCCAGAAGCTGCTCGCCGATTGTCTGGTGCGTGAGGAGCGCTTCGAGTTGATTGATCTCGACGCTTTCGGCTGTCCCAATGCCCTGCTGCCGCTGGCCCTCGAAGCGGTCAGCTTCGGTGGCGTTCTGTATCTGGCCAGCACCGACGGCCGTTCCCCCACCGGCCACGACCGCCCTGCCGCAATCCGACGGCTGGGGGCGGCGGCCCGGGCCCAGCCATCCAGCTGGGAGCTCGCCCTGCGGCTGCAGCTTGGGGTGATCGCCCGCACAGCCTGGGCGATGGGCCGGGGGGTGGAGCCCCTGTTCAGCTTCAGCGAGGGGCGCACCTTTCGCACCGCCGTGCGCCTGCACCGCCGGATCGAGCCCGGCGCTGAGGCGCAACTGGGGATGGTGGCCCATTGCCATCGCTGCGGCGACCAGCTGGTGCAGCCGCTGCTGCGCCTGCGGGACTGGCCGTCCTGCTGCGGCCTGGATCGGCCCCTGGCGATCAGCGGCCCCCTCTGGATCGGTCCGCTGCAACACCTTCCCACCCTTGCTGCGCTGGCCGGGGAGGCGGCGGCACCCAGTCTTGGCGTTGCCGCAGCACGGTTGCTGGCCTCCCTGGCGGCCGATGGTGGCCTGCCTGCCCGGTGCTGGCCAACCGCCGAGATCGGACGGCGGCTGGGGGGCGGCCCGCCCCGGATGGCCTGGCTGTTGGAACGCTTGCGAGCCAGGGGGTGGTCGGCCAGCGCCAGTGGGGTGATGCCAGCCCAGCTGCGCACCGATGCTCCCTGGTCGCTGGTGCTGGAGGTGGCGGGGGAGCACAATGGAAGGCCCTAGCCGCCACCCGTCATGGCCTCTGAAATCTTCAGCATCGCAGCGATCTTCTGGGTGCTGATTCCCGTTGGCCTGGTGGGCGGCGCGATCCTGCTCAAGCTTCAGAACGACTGAGCTCCAGGCGGCCATCGCCGCAGGCCCAGGCCCGCGAACCCCCCTGGCGCAGCTTTAGGCTCGCCTCCTTGACGCCGGTGATTCATGCAGGTTCTGGTCGTTGGCGCAACGGGAACCCTCGGTCGCCAGATCGCCCGCCGCGCCCTCGATCAGGGCCACCAGGTGCGCTGCATGGTGCGCACCCCGCGCAAGGCCGCCTTTCTGCAGGAGTGGGGCTGCGAGCTCACCCGCGGCAACCTGCTGGAACCGGACAGCCTCCTCTACGCCCTTGAAGGCCAGGATGCGGTGATCGATGCGGCCACGGCTCGGGCCACCGACAGCGAAAGCGTTTACTCGATCGACTGGACCGGCAAGATCAACCTGATCAACGCCTGCCTCCAGGCTGGCGTCAGCCGCTTCGTGTTCATCTCCCTGCTTGATGCCGAGAAGCACCGCAGCGTTCCGCTGATGGACATCAAACACTGCACGGAGCAGGCCCTGATCAGCTCCGGCCTGGATTTCACGATCCTGCGCTGCGTCGCCTTCATGCAGGGGGTGATCGGTCAGTTCGCCATGCCGGTGCTGGAGAGCCAGACCGTCTGGGTCAGTGGCACCCCCACTCCGATCGCCTACATGAACACCCAGGACGTGGCCCGCTTCGCGGTCGCGGCCCTGGAGCGGCCAGCCACGATCCGGCAGTCCTATGCGGTGGTGGGACCGAAGGCCTGGAATACCGGAGAGGTGACCCAGCTCTGCGAGAAGTACAGCGGCAAGCCGGCGCGGGTGTTCCGGGTCCGGCCATTTCTGATCCGGCTGATGCAGGCTTTTGCCGGATTCTTCGAGCCGGGGGTCAACGTGGCCGAACGGCTGTCCTTTGCCGAGGTCACCGGTGGCGGAGTCAGCCTGGAGTCCCCGATGGAGGAAAGCTATGCGGCCTTTGCCCTGGACCCAGCCAGCACCACCCACCTGGAGGACTACCTCAAGGACTATTTCGGCACAATCCTGAAGCGGCTGCGGGAGTTGGATGTGGACCTGGCCAAGGACGCCAAGAAAAAGCTCCCCTTCTGATCAGTTCAGATGTACTATCAGCGCTGTTGGTTGCTTTGATCGCTTCCGGTTGTTGCTTCAATCCTTTTCGTCGCCCCTCAACATCCCCCCTTTCGTCGCCCCTTTTCCTGGCCCGTTTTCTTCGCCATTGACCTGACGCTCCCCTGCCATGTCCATCGCCCAGATCAAGAACCTGCAGCGCCGGCTCACCAACCTTGAGCAGGAGGCAGTGGAGGAGTTGAACCGCTGCTGCGGCCATGAGCTCTGGCTCACCCTGGGTTTCGATGCCTTCGATTCCCTTGAAGACCCGGATCGCCGCTCCCGCGCCAACTACTACTACGGCCAATTGCAGACGGCGCGGGAGCTGCAGCAAGTCATCGGTTGATTCCCTGGCCAAGCCGCCCTATCCGCCGCCGCCCCCCTGGCCCCCCTTTCCGCCGCCGGCTCTGCCCCCCAGGCCCGGGGCGTGGACAGGCTTTCTGAGCAGCAACCCCTGCAGCCGTTCGGTTTCCTCTGCACTCGGGAGGCGCCATTCGCCCGCTGCAAGGCCGTTGAGATTGAGGGGGGGGCCGCCATCCATCAGGTCGATGGCCGTGCGGATCAGCCGCAGGGTCGGCAAACCGACGGCTGCCGTCATGCGGCGCACCTGGCGGTTCCTGCCCTCGCGCAACTCCAGTTGCAGCCAGCTGGTCGGCACGCTGAGCCGATGGCGGATCGGTGGTTGGCGCGGAGCTACGGCTGGATCAATCAGGCGTTCAGCGCGTGCCGGCAGGGTTCGGCGCCCTTGCACCAGCAGCCCGGAGCGCAGGGCTGCCAGGGCTGCGGGGGTGGGGTTGCCTTCCACCTGGATCCAGTAACGGCGCCAGTGCCCCGAGCGGGGATCGGTGAGCTGTTGCTGCAAGCGGCCGTTGCTGGTGAGCAGCAGCAGACCCTCACTGTCCGCATCCAGGCGGCCTGCGGCGTAGACACAGGGCACGCTGATGAAATCAGCGAGGGTTCGCCAGCGACCGGCTGCCGATTCGGCCGTGAACTGGCTGAGAACCCCGTAGGGCTTGTGGAAGAGCAGGGTGGCCAGGTGGGGAGGCCGGCGAGGTCTGGCGGAGGGGTCAGCTGGCGTTGCCGTTCTGGCGTGCCTTCCAGAGGTTCACGGCCCCGATGGAGATCAGCAGCAGGCCAAGGTCCAGAGACAAGGGGGGGGCGATCAGCGTGGCGGCGATCAACGGGGAAGCGATCAACGGGGATGTGATCAAAAGCTGGGTGGCCCTGCGGAGGCCGACCCTAACTGGCCTTGGGTGGCGAGGCGCCAATTTAAGCTGAATCCATTGTCTGAATTGAGCACCAGCCGCGCATGATCGAAACCTCGGGCGTGATCGAGAAAGAACAGGGCAACGGGTTTTACCTGGTCACCCTCGATCAGCCCTCCGGTCACCAGTGCCTCTGCCGCGCCGCTGGCAAACTCACCAAGTTCCGCATCAAGCTGCTGGCCGGCGACAAGGTGCTGGTCGAGATCAGTCCCTACGACCTCACCCGCGGCCGGATCACCTACCGGGAGCGCAACGTCGGCACAGCCGGACCAAGGCCCGGCGGCAACCGTCCAGGCGGCCCCCGGCGGCGCTGATCAGCCCGCCGGAGTCAGCAGCAGGCTCTCGATGGCTTCGCGGAATTCACGCCGCTGCTTGACCCCCTTCCACTGCTGCTTGAGCTCCTTGTTGAAGAACAGCTGCACGGTGGGGGTGCCGTTCACACCGGCCTGCACAGCGATTTCCTGCTCGGCGTCGATGTCGATCTCGATGCCGAGGGCGCTGCCGCCCAGCTCGCTGAGCACGCGCTTGAGCTGGGGCTTGAGCACATGGCAGGGTCCGCAGCTCGGCGAGGTGTAGACCACCAGCAGGGGTTTGTTGCTTTCGTGGTAAAGCTTCCGCAAGGCAAATCCGCCTTTCTGCCAGAGGGCAGCGGGATCGAAGTTCTCGGCATCACTCACGGCGGTTGCGGTGGGTTCGCCAGCCAGCTCCGGCTCAACGGCTTCGCGTTGCACGGTGATGGCCAGGTCGTGATGGCTGAGCCAGCGCTCCGCCGCCAGGGCAGCCTGGCAGCCGCTGCCGGCGGCCGTGATGCCCTGACGCCATTGGGCGTCGGCCACGTCGCCAGCGGCGAACACCCCCTCACGGCTGGTGTCGGGCTGGCCGGGACTGGTCACCAGGTAGCCCTTGGTATCCACCTCAAGCTGGTCGCTGATCAGGTGGGTGTTGGGGGTGTGACCGATGGCATAAAACACGCCCCGCACCGGCAGTTGCTCGGTGGAGCCGTCGCTGAGGTCACGCAGGGTGAGGCCGCTGAGCCATTCGTCACCGCTGGCGTCGACCAGGGCCCGGTTCCAGTGCACGGTGATGGCGGGATTGGCCAGCACCCGATCGGCCATGGCGGCACTGGCCCGAAGGGAGTCGCGCCGCACGATCAGGTGCACATGGCTGCCGTACTTGGTGAGGTACACGGCTTCCTCGCAGGCGGAGTCGCCCCCGCCGACCACCGCCAGTTCGGCGTTGCGGAACTGGGGGGTGGCACCGTCGCAGATCGCGCAGGCGCTGATGCCATGGCTCCAGAAGCGCTCCTCCTGGGGCAGGCCCAGCCGGTTGGCACTGGCGCCGGTGGCCAGGATCAGGGCCTGGGTCTGCACCCAGGCCCCCTCGACCCGCACCCGATAGGGCCGCTGGGAGAGGTCGATCGCTTCGGCATCGGCCTCCACCAGCCGAGTGCCCCAGCGCACCGCCTGGGCTTTCATCCGGTCCATCAGGTCGGGGCCGAGGATCCCGTCGGGGAAGCCGGGGTAGTTCTCGACGTGGGTGGTGGTCATCAACTGACCGCCGGGAATGCCTCCGTCCTGGAAGCCTGTGATCAACAGGGGGCTGAGGTTGGCGCGGGCGGCGTAGATGGCGGCGGTGTAGCCGGCAGGGCCGGAACCGACGATCACCAGATTTTCGATCCCGGTTGTTTCCGTCAGCGGATTCTCGACCGTCATCAGGCTTAAGCGGAGAGACTATGACTTAACCCTAGGTCAGAACGGGGCCGGCCGGCGGCTGGCACCCGGGAGTTCAGAGCTCAAGACAATCCTGTTCCACGATTTCCTGGGGGCCGAGCCGGGGAGGCAGGGGCGCCAGCAGGGTCTCGAGCTGGTCGGGGTGGTTGTCAAGGCAGAGGATCCACTCGCGGAACTCTTCGGTGATCGCGAAGCTCTCTTCGTAGCGCTCCGCCCTGTCGAGGGCGGCGATTCGCGCGCCTGCCCAGCGCACCTGGGCTGCCAGCAGGCGATGGAGAGACGCATGGGCCATGGTCCTGCTCCGGGGAGCATCAGGCTGGCGAGCGCTTCGAGCGCCTGCCTGGTTCAAGCCAGGACCGTTGCATTTTTTTGAGAACGGCAAGGGTGCTCCACCAAGGCAGGGGGATTCAGATCGGCCCGCCCAGGAAGCGTGGCAACTCGGGCCCCCGCAGCAGGATCACCCCCCCGATCCCCTCGGCCAGGGCCTGCAGGGGCAAGCTGCTGCCCCCTCCTCCTCCCGCCGCGAGGGCCTCGTCTTCGGCGATCGCCGCCGGCCGGATCCGATAGGGCTGAGCCACCGACCAGGTGCGGGCGAAGCCAAGCAGGCGCGGATCGGCTGGGGCGAACACATAGGAGGGCTGGCGGGGAATCGCTTCGATGTCAGACCGTCCAGCCTCCATCCGCACGGCCCGGGTGATGGCCTGAACGAAGCGGCTGCGCGTCACCACCGTGGTCAGGTAGGCCACCACCCGCAGCCGGGGAGCATCAAATCCCTCGGCGCACATGTCGATGCTGACCAGCCAGTCCGCCTCGCCGCCTCGGAAGGCCTGCAACCGCTCGGCGGCCTCGGGATCCTGGGAATGCACCAGAACAACCCGATCCCCCTCCTCCTCAAGCAGCCCGGTGATCCGCCGGGCATGGGCGATGTCCCGGGCGATCACCAGCCCGCCCGCCTGCGGGTGCTCAGCGGCGCGCAGCCTGTCCAGGCGACGTCGGGCCTGAAGCAGCACCCGCAGGGCGATGCTGCTGCTGTCGCCCAGCTGGATGGCGCGCCGCAGGTTGCGGGCGCGCCAGCTCTCGCGCCGTTCCACTGACAGCGAGGATCGCTCGGTGTCGCCGGCGCGGCCGTGGTCCACCCAGCCATCCTGGAAGCGGAATTCCAGCGGGCGCACATCCCCGGCCGCGATCAGCTGACGCGGTTCGACGCTGAGATCGGCGGCGATCCGCTCCACCAGCTCCCCGCCCTCCCATTGCCGGTGGCGCCGGGCGGCGCGGAAGGCCAGGTTGTCGGCGCGAAAGGGCGTGCCACTCAGTCCGAGCCTCAGGATGCAGCCCTTGCTCAACCGGTGGAAGGCCTGCCCCCAGACGGCGGCATCGGGCTCCTCCGGATCGATGCCGAGGTGATGCACTTCATCGGCCACCGCCAGCACCTTGGCCTCCCTGGTCCAGGCCAGCTCCTGCTCCAGCCGGCCGATCTGGCGGGCCGCGGCCTGATAGCTGAGCAGCAGTCCGCCACCGTTGGGCGGGCTGGCCGACTGGGCTGGCCAGTCGGCCAGCCCGAGACCGAGCAGGGCGGCGGCGGCGCGCCACTGGGCGGCGATCGAGCTGCGGTGGCAGCAGATGAGCAGATGCGTGAGTTTCCCTTCCCCCTGCAGCCGCTGGAAGGCGAGCAAGGCGCCGAGGGTCTTGCCGGCTCCCGGACCGGCATGGATCAGCACGTCCTGACCATCCGGTCCGCTCTGCTCGAGGCGCCGCCGCAGCAGTTCGATCATCCGCCGTTGCCACTGGCGTGGCCTGGGGCCAGGCAGCGAGCCCTGGGCTGTTGTGCCCCGGTGCGCAGCCAGATCGAAGGAGAGGGAGCCCATGGCTATGCCTCAAGGTGGCCGTTGAATTCCTATGCAGGTGATTGCACCAATAACCTCGATCAGGCCCCCGGTAGTGCGATAGAGCTGACCATTCATCTGTTGCGTTGTGGAAGAATGGTGCAAGCAGGCGCCTGACGTTTCCTCTGAATCGAGTTCGATCAATTGCCAGCGGATCAACAACACTCCTCGCAACGCTAATTCTTGATTGGTGGCTTTTCTCCTAAGCTAGTCCCATCGTGAATGGTACACAAGATACGGGTTCGCCCCAACGCTCTGGCCGCAGGCTTCGCCACCTTTCGTGACAGGCTGACCCATCTGCTGATCAACGACTTCTTCCTGACTGTTTAGCTGTATTCGCCATTAATGCAATCCCCCCCTGACCTTCACCTCTGCCATTGTGCCGACCCCTTTGTCGAGCCGCATCTCCCTTCCCTGTTCTGGTCCATTGCTCGGAACACGTCCCCACCGGCGCCAACGATCCACTTCGTCTGCTTTGGACCGGACAGAGCGTTCCCGGCGCGGGTGGCGAGTGAAGCGGCACGCCATGGCCTCCCATGCGTGACCTACTGGCTAGGTGAGCTATCCGGTTCCCGATTTCCCCAGCTGCAAACCTATGATGTTGGTTGCCAGGGCAACGCCGCGGCGTTCTACGGGCGTTGGCTTCTGGCAGAGTTGCTCCCGGCTAGCCTCGATCGAGTTGTGTATCTCGATACGGACCTTATCGTTCAAGATGATCTCCGTAAACTTGTTGATGAACTCCCTGATGGAGTCGCTGTTGCGGCAGCGCCAGACATGCCATTCGCGGCCTGTCAGCCATTAACCTATTTCTTGTTTTACCGTCCCCACCTGCGGGCTTTAGGGCTTTCAACGCGTCGGGGTGAGATTTTCAATACCGGTGTACTCGTCTTGTCTCTGGAAGCTTGGCGACGTGAGGCGATGACGGATCAATTGATTCGTGTACGCGACAGGATGCTGGTCAATGGCCTATCTCTGCGACTTCAGGATCAGGATGTTATGAATGTCGCTCTCGCCGGCTCAATTCATTTTCTTTCCCCTCTCTGGAACGTGACGCCACTCTATCTCCCTGCTCATTTTCTTTCTGATCCAGGTCTTGGCTTTGCAAGAATACTGCACTTTGTTACAAGCCCGAAACCTTGGATTGGTGATGCTTGGGTTGATCTTCCGTCCCAGGCTGTTGAGATCTATCTGCGCACCAGAGCTGCAGCCGCGCCAAGTTCTCAGGAGTCAAAAATGTGGCTGCAGGCATTGGCCCGTTTTCGTGTTGTCACCGAAGACGGATCCAAGCGCATGACGCCGCGTCGCAAGCGTCGCCTCCAGGAGCTTATTGGGGTTGATCGGGAGCCTGAATGTTCCCCAGATTGAGCTGGCTCACTGGGCCCGAGTCTCCCAGGGCAAGATCAACTGCCTTGGCTCAGCTAACAATTCAGAATCAGGCTTCCCATGACTGAGAGCCCTGCACAAGTTGCACAGGAGGAATCAGCGGCCAGATCGACCGTCCGCCGTGTTTTTACCGATGCCGTGTTCGCTGGATCTGATGGCTACGCGCCTGATGGGATTGACGGCGAAGCCGTAGAACTGGATTCTGTGCTTCTGATCTGCCATGACCGCCCCTTCCAGTCCAGGCCTGCTGGCCGTCACCGGCGCCTCCGGGAAAACCGGCTGGCGGGTGGTGCAGGAGGCCCTCGATCGGGGGTACAGGGTGCGGGCCATCGTGCGGCCCAGCTCCCTGGTTCCAGCTGGCCTGGAGGGAGCCGAGCTGATTCGCCTTGAGCTTGGCGATCGGCCAGCCCTGGAGCGGGCTTTGCAGGGGGTGGAGGCCCTGGTGATCGCCACAGGGGCGCGCCCTTCAATCGACCTGAGCGGCCCGCTCCAGGTGGACGCCCTGGCGATGCGCGACCAGATCGCCGCCTGCCACGCCTCCGGGGTGCAGCGGGTGGTGCTGGTGAGTTCGCTGTGCAGTGGCCGTCTCTTCCACCCGCTTAACCTGTTCGGGCTGATCCTGCTCTGGAAGCGGCTGGGGGAACACTGGCTCCAGCAGAGTGGCCTCGCCTGGACGGTGGTGCGACCCGGTGGGCTCAAGGAAACGGAGCAGAACCTCGAAACCGAGGGCATTCGCTTCAGCGGACCGGATCAGCAGGAGAGCAACAGCATCCCGCGGCGCCTGGTGGCCAGGGTCTGCCTTGATGCCCTGGCCACGCCAGCGGCCTCTGGCCGGATCATCGAGATCACCAGCGGCCCGGATGTGGCGCCGATCGGCCTGGCGGAATGGTTGCAGAGCCAACCCCTGGCCGCCGATGGCTGACCTGCTCGGGCTGCCGCCCTTTCAGCCCCGGCCGCCCTGGTGGGGTGCGGACCTGCAGACCCTGCGCGGCACGCTGCGGGGGCCCCGCTTTCCCGTCGACCGGGGAGAGCCCCATCCGATCCCGATCGGGGCGGGTGAACAGCTGCTGGCCCTGGTGGATCGGCCAGCCACTGCGGAGCCACGCGCTCTGGTGCTGCTGCTGCACGGCCTGGGTGGCTCCAGCCAGGCCACCGGGGTGCGGCGCCTGGCCCTGGCCCTGCAGGAAGCTGGCTATGCAGTGCTGCGCCTCAATCTGCGCGGAGCCGGTGCCGGCCGCAGCCTGGCCGCCGGTACCTACGCGGCCCGCTGCACCGGCGACCTGGCACCAGCCCTGCTGTGGGCGCGGCAGCTGGCGGCGGGTCGGCCGTTGTTCGGGGTGGGCTTCTCCCTGGGCGGAACGGTTCTGCTGAATACCGTCCTCGATCCAGGGCCGCCGTCGCCCTTGCTCGATGGATTGGTGGCGATCAGCAGTCCGCTCGATTTAGCCGGCTGTTCGGCGGCGATCGGCCTGCCCCGCAACCGGCTTTACGAGAGATGGCTGTTGCGCAGCCTCTGCCGCCAGACCCTGGCCGATGGCCGCGGACTCAGCGCCGCCGAGCGGCTTGGCCTCAGCCAGGTCGGCAGCATCCGTGGCTTCGACACCTTGATCACCGCACCCCGCTGGGGTTTCGCATCAGTGGACGACTACTACGCCAGGGCCAGTCCGCTGCCGCAGCTCCAGGGTTCGTCCCCCCTGCTGCCACCGAGCCTGCTGATCCAGGCGCTCGATGACCCCTGGGTGCCGGCCGCTGCCGCCGTCGCCCTGGCCGGCCGGCAGCCTGCCCTGCCAGGTCTCGAGGTTGTCCTCACCCCTGGAGGCGGCCACAACGGCTTCCATGCCCCCGGCGGCAGCTGGTCGGATCAGCTCACCCTGGAGTGGCTGCGCCAGCAACTGGAAGGGCAGCCTGTTCAAACGGCGTGCGCCTGAGAATCCAGGCCTCGATCGGGGCCCCGCCGATCACGTGTTCCCGCACGATCCGCTCGATCCGCTCCGGCGTCACCCCGCCGTACCAGATCCCTTCCGGCCAGACCAACAGGATCGGACCGCCACCGCAGATCCTCAGGCAATCGGCTTTGCCGCGCAGCACGATTCCGACGCTGCGGTCCGGATTCTCCAGGTCGAGCTCTCGCACCAGTTGTTTGAGCCGTGCCCAGCTGGCGGCCCCCACGGCGGGATCGCCACAGAGAGGCTTGCTGGGCGTGGCGCAGAGCAGCAGGTGATGGGCAATCGCCATGGTGCCGCTCAGCGGGGTGAAAGCGGCGCCGTGGCGGCAGCTTCCACCACCGCCAGCCGCGCCCAGCTGTCCACGGCCAGAACGTCATCGAGGCTTGGATCGGCATGCAGGTCGGGCCGGTGGCGATCGCAGACCCGCGCGATCAGCTCCGGAATCGCCAGGAACGGGATGCGTTCATCCAGAAAGAGGGCCACGGCCTGCTCGTTGGCGGCGTTGAGCACCGCCGGCATCGTGCCAGCGGCGCGCCCGGCGGCGTAGGCCAGTTCCATGCAGGGGTACTTGGCCCGGTCGGGGGTGCGGAAGGTGAGGGCCCCCACTTCGGTGAGATCGAGCCGGCGCCAGGGTGTGGGGAGGCGCTCCGGCCAGCTGAGGCAGTAGAGCAGGGGCAGTTTCATGTCGGGCCAGCCCAGCTGGGCCAGCACCGAGGAATCGACCAGCTCCACCATCGAGTGGATGATGCTCTGGGGGTGGATGACGATCTCGATCTGGTCGAAGTCGAGACCGAACAGATAGTGGGCCTCGATCACCTCCAGCCCCTTGTTCATCAAGGTGGCGGAATCCACGGTGATCTTGCGGCCCATGCTCCAGTTGGGGTGGCTGGTGGCATCGGCCACCGTGGCTTTGGCCAGGTCGGCGGCGGGCCAGTCGCGGAAGGCGCCGCCGGAGGCGGTGAGCTGAAGGCGGCGCAGGCCGGGGGTGGGCACGCCAGTGGAGAGGCGGGCCGTGTCGGCCCAGGGGGTGCCCTGCAGACACTGGAAGATGGCGGAGTGCTCCGAATCGGCGGGCAACAGCCGGCTGCCGCTTTTTTTCAGCTGAGGCAGCACCACCGGGCCGGCGGCGATCAGGGTTTCCTTGTTGGCCAGGGCCAGGTCTTTGCCGGCGCGGATCGCCGCGAGGGTGGGAAGCAGGCCGGCGCAGCCGACGATCCCGGTCACCACCAGCTCGGCCGTGGGCCAGGCGGCGGCGGCGCAGAGCCCTTCACTGCCGCCGAGCAGCTCAGGCCGGCGGATGGACTGACCGTCCTGTTCCAGGGCGTTGAGGCGGGCGCGCAACTCGGGGAGCAGCGCGGCGTCGGCCAGGGCCACCACCTCTGGGGCGTGGCGCTGGATCTGGTCGGTGAGCAGGGCCAGGTTGCGGCCGGCGGTGAGGGCCACCACCTGGAAGCGATCCGGGAACTCGCAGGCCAGCTCCAGGGTCTGGGTGCCGATCGAGCCGGTGGAGCCCAGCACGCTGATCGCCTTCACCACACCGCTCCGTCGATGGGCGCCAGTCTCCCACCCAGGCCGGATTGGCCCCCCTGGCAGGGTCAGGGCGTCACACTGGGGGGAACTGCCGGTTCGCCGTGCTCTGGCTCAGGCGCTGGAACTTCATCGAGCGGGCCCGGCTGGAGCGGGAGCTCTGGGATGCCTATGAGCGGGGCGAGAGCATCGAGGAACGCCTGGCCGCCTGTCCGGCCAATGATCCGTTTCGCCGTGAGGTGTGGCAGACCACTGTCGTGCGGATCCGGCGGATCGAGGCGCTGATGGCTGGCCGCAAGGCACCGCAGTCCCCGCCGGACTGAGCGCTGCGTTCCGCCGAGCTCACTTGCGGATCCAGTCAGTGCTGCCGCCGGGCCGATCGATCAGTTCGATTCCATGGGATCGCAGCCGGTCACGGATGGCATCCGCTGCGGCGTAGTCCCTGGCGCCCCGGGCAGCCAGCCGCTGCGCGATCAAAGCGGCGATCTCCGCCTCGGTCGGACCGAGGGCGGCCTGATCGGATACCTGCGGTGGTGCGTTCGGCTCCGCCTGCAGGCCCAGCACCCCGGCCAACTCCACCAGCAGGCGCCATCGAGCCTGGAGCTGGGCGCTGCTGGTGTCTGGCGCCTCGCAGTGGAGGGGATCCTCCCCCCTTTCAAGCCGGTTGGAGAGGGCGCGCAACGGCTTGGCCAGTCTGAACAGCACCGCCAGGGCCGCTGAGCTGTTGAGATCGTCGTCCATGGCGGCGATGAACGCATCCCTTGGTGCGGGCTGGTTGTCGGCGGTGGACTCAGCTTGATCAGCCTCGGCCAGGGGGGCGGCCAGCTCCGTGAAACCGAGTCGATCCCGGAAACGCGCCCCCAGGTCGAGGGCGGCGTTGAGGCCGCCCCAGCCGGTGGCGGCGGCCGCGAGGGCGGCATCACTGAAATCGAGGGGCTTGCGGTAATGGGCCTGCAGCACGAACAGGCGCAGGGTCATCGGTGAAACGCCACGCTCAAGCAGGGCGCGGATCGTGGTGAAGTTGCCGAGCGATTTCGACATCTTCTCTCCCTCCACATTCACCATGCCGTTGTGCAGCCAGTAACGGGCCAATGGTTTGCCGGTGGCTGCTTCCGACTGGGCGATCTCGTTCTCGTGGTGCGGAAAGATCAGGTCGGCACCGCCCAGGTGGATGTCGATCGAGTCACCGAGCTCCTGGCGCACCATCGCCGAACATTCGATGTGCCAGCCGGGCCGGCCGGGACCCCAGGGGGAGGGAAAGTTGGGCTCGCCCGGTTTGGTGCCTTTCCAGAGGGCGAAATCGAAGGGGTGGTGCTTTCGTCCCTCCTCGCCATCGCCGAGCCGGCCACTGGCTCCATCCTGCTGCTCATCGAGGTTGCGGCCGCTGAGTTTGCCGTAGTCAGGCCGCTTCAGCACGGCGAAGTACACGTCTCCATCGGCGGAGTAGGCGGCCCCCTTGGCCTCCAGCTCTCCGATCAATGCACGGATGCCGTCAAGGCAGCAGGTGGCCCGGGGCATGCGGTCCGGGGGAAGGATGCCGAGGGAGGCCATGTCGGCTTGGAAGGCGGCGATGTTGCGCTCGCTCACCGCTTCCATCGAGCTGCCTTCGGCGGCGGCGCGGGCCAGGATCTTGTCGTCGATGTCGGTCACGTTCTGCACGAAGGTGACCGTGAAGCCCCGCCATTGCAGATAGCGGCGCAAGACATCCCAGACGATGTAGCTGCGGGCGTGGCCGAGATGGCAGAGGTCGTAGACCGTGACCCCGCAGCAGTAGATCGACACCTGGCCGGCCACCAGCGGCACGAAGACCTCGCTGCGCCGGCTGAGCGTGTTGGTGAGCCGCAGGGTCAAGGGGAGGGCGGATAGGTCCGAACGGGCACCGTAGGGCCTGACCTTTGCTGGTACCTAGGATCCGGCCCCATGCAAGGCGCCTGCGTTTGCCCAAAGCCTTCACCGTTCTCTGGGCAGGTCAGCTGGTTTCGAATTTCGGAACCCAGACCAGCCTCTATGCGCTGGGGCTGTGGTTGTTCCAGCGGGATGGCCAACTCTCGAGTTTCACGACGGTGGCGATCGTGATCCTGCTGGCCAAGCTGCTGGCGTTGCCGTTGCTGGGCCGCAGGCTGGCTGGTTGGCCCCGCCGGAGCGTCATGCTCCTCGCCAATGGTCTTGGCGGCACCGTCACCCTGCTGCTGGCACTGGCTTTCTACCGCCAGGTTGTGCCGCTTGGTTTGATCCTGGCTCTGTTGTCGGTGGCGGCAGTGGCGGAAGCCACGCTGGTGCTTTGCTTCGCCAGCCTGATCCCGCAGATGGTCCCGGTGGAGCAGCTGGGCAAGGCCAACGGCCTGTTCGCCAGCGGCGACGGGCTGGTGATGGCCACGGCCCCCTTGCTGGGGGCTGTTTTGGTGGGAATCGGCGGCCTGGCCGGTGCCTTGGCCCTCGACGGCGGCACCTGTCTGGTGGCCCTGGCCTCTGTGGGCCTGGTCCGTTGGCCAAGGGCTGCCCTGGCCCCGCTTCAGCCGCGCCAGACCTGGGTGCCAGGTTTGCGGGCAGGAGTTGCGGAACTATGGGCAGGTTCCCTGACCCGTCCTCTGCTGCTGGTGGGCACTGCCGTGGCCTTTGTGATGGCGGCCTGCGAAATCCTTTTCCCCGCCTGGGTGCTCACGGCCAGCGGCGCCACCCGCCTCGGGGCCGCCCTCCTGGTCGGGGCGGGTGGGTTCGGACTGGGGGCGATCTGTTGGCGGCGGCTGCAGCGGCGCCACTGGCCGGCGGCACTGCTTTCAGTCCTGGCTGTTCAGAGCGTGATCCTGATCGGCGCCGGCCTGGTGGTGTTCGAGCGGCTTCCGGTGGTCTGGTTTTTCGCTCTAGCCGTCTTTTCAGCGGGCGTTCCGATCGGCGGTGCGGCCCTGCACTGCCTCTGGCAGGCGGTGATCCCCGTTGAACAGCAACCCCGCTTGCTCGCGGCTCGCTTCGCAATGGAATGGGGTGCGCGCCTGGTGGCCTTTTCCAGCAGCGCTCTAGTCGTCGATCGCTTCCTCCAGCCGGCGATGAGCTGGACCATCTGGCCCCGCTGGATCCGCGAGACGCTGGGTTCTACGCCCGGGAGGCCGATGGCGATCGGGCTCTGGATGGTCGGTTGGTTGCTGCTGGCGGTTCTTGTCTGGCAGTCGGAACAAATCAAACGCCAGGGGCGCCTTGATGCAACTCTCTTTTGATGCGCGTTCTGATCCTCACCTCACGAGCAGGCACGGCTCATCAAGCGGCAGCGAACTCCCTGGTTGCCTGGTTTGGCGTTCAGCCCACCAGCGTGGAAGTGTCAGTGCTCTTTCATGAAGACACCTGCTCATACAACAATGATGCCACTGGTCTTTATAATTGGATCCAGAAAAATGCGCCCTGGATTCACAAAATCTATTGGCGAATCCTCGAAACTGAAGATTTCACCAAGCCTGGCACCGTCCTGATTGGCCGGAGTCATCTTGTCCAGGAGCTGCGCCGCTGTCGTCCGGATCTGCTGATCTCCACCCATCCCCACACCAACCGCGGTCATTTCGATCTGGCCAAGCGTGTGGTCGGGCCGCAGCTGCGTTGCATCGTCTGCTGCACCGAAGTTGATGGCGGCTTCGGCTTCACCCGTAACTGGGTGACCAGAGCGGCCGATGGCTTCTGGGCCATCACCGAGCCGGTGGCCGATGAAGGAAAGAAGCGCAGGCTTCCTCCTGAGCGCATCAAGGTGCTGGGCCCGCTGCTGCAACCGCCATTTCACGACGGAGGCCCGGCGCCGCTCACGCTCCCGGGCCTGCCGCTCCTGGTGCTGGGCTCGGGTTCCAACGGAGCCGGTCACCATCTTGAGCTGCTGGAGCAGCTGCTCCCCTGGGCGGGGCAACTGGAGGTGGTGGCCCTGTGCGGCAGCCACAGGGAGCTCAAGCTAGCCGTGGAGGAGTGGGCGGCTCGTCATCCCGGCCTGGCGCTCAGCGCCCTGGACTTCCAAGCGCCTGAGGCCATGGCGGCCCTCTACCGCCGCTGCTGGGCGATGGTGACCAGGCCCGGGGCCCGCACCGCCACCGAAGCGCTGCTGCTGGGCTGTCCCCTGGTCTTCCATCACCTGGGAGGGCTGATGCCCCAGGAGCTGCTGGCCCTGCGCTACTTCCGCGGGCGCGGGCTCGCCACCTTCATCCAGCATCCCCGGGATCTGGCTGCCGTGGTGGGAGCCTGGTTGGCCGATCCTTCCCTTTATCAGCAGTTGCGGCTTCGCTACCGGCAGTCGGTTCTGGAGGCTGATCCTGAGAAGGTCATGAAATACTTGCTCCATGGTTAAGGGTCTCTCCGCGCTCCAGTTGGCCCTGCTGGCCCAGAAGGCTCACGACCAGCGTCAGCTGCTCCAGGCTGAACCGATTGCCATCGTGGGTGTGGGCTGCCGGTTCCCGGGCGGTGAAGGCAAGCCGAACCTGGAGAGCCCCGAAGCGTTCTGGCAATTCCTGTGCGAAGGGGGTGACGGGCTCAGTGAGGTGCCACCCAGCCGCTGGCCGATCGAAGACTTTTTCGATCCCAGTCCGGGCCGACCCGGAAAAATGCATTTCCGCCGGGGGGGATTCCTGGCCGATGTCGATCAGTTTGATCCCGCCAGTTTCGGCGTTTCCCCCCGGGAAGCCCAGGCCATGGATCCCCAGCAGCGGCTCATCCTTGAGGTGGCTCAGGAGGCCCTGGAATCGGCCGCCATCGCCACGGATCGCTTGAAGGGCACCGCCACAGGGGTGTTCATGGGCATCTGCACCAACGATTACGCCTGGCGCCAGTTGCGCAGCGAGGTCGGTGACGAGCGCTTCGACCTCTATTTCGCCTCCGGCTCCAGCCTGAGCATGGCGCCGGGCCGGCTCTCCTACCTCCTGGGGTTGACAGGGCCCTCCCTGGCGGTCGACACCGCCTGCTCGTCGTCGCTGGTCACGGTGGACCTGGCCTGCCGCTCCCTGCGGGATCGCAGCTCCGACCTGGCCCTCGCCGGTGGCGTCAGCCTGATTCTCTCGCCGGTGAACAGCCTCTGCCTGGCCAAGAGCGGAATGATGGCGGCCGATGGCCGTTGCAAATCCTTCGATGCGGCCGCCGATGGCTATGTGCGCAGTGAGGGTTGCGGGGTGGTGGTGCTGAAGCGGCTGGCTGACGCAATGGCGGCCGGCGATCCGATCTGGGCGGTGCTGCGCGGGAGTGGCGTGAACCAGGACGGCTCCACCGCTGGGCTCACTGTTCCCAGTGGCGAAGCCCAGGCGGCTCTGATTCGCCAGACCCTGGCCCTCGCCCAGCTGGAGGGGGATCAGATCGATGTGCTGGAGGCCCACGGCACCGGCACCGCCCTGGGCGATCCGATCGAGCTCAAGGCCCTCGCCCCGATCTATGCCAGCCCCGACCGCGATGCTCCCCTTCTGCTGGGTTCGGTCAAGACCAACATCGGCCACCTGGAGGGGGCTTCAGGGATCGCCGGCCTGATCAAGGGGATCCTGATGGTCCAGAAGGGACTGGTGCCACCGCACCTCCATCTGCGCCGACCCACCCCCCTGATGGACTGGGATCACTGGGCACTTCGGCTTCCCGAGCTGCTGGAACCCTGGCCCCGTCAGGATGGGCCCCGGCGGGCGGCGGTCAGCTCTTTCGGCTGGAGCGGTACCAATGCCCATGTGATTCTTGAGCAGACGCCTGCCGAGTCGATCCCCGATCCCCCCGCCCCTCTCCCCGACGACGACTGGCTTCTGCTCTCAGCCCCCAGCCAGGGCAGCCTCCACAGCCTGGTGGAGCGCTACGCGAGCTGGCTGCCCTCCCGGCCCCAGGCGAGCTGGAGGGTTCTGTGCGCCACCAGCCGTGAGGGCCGCCGCAGCCTTCGCTGGCGCCTGGCTCTGAAGGCAACGTCGCCGCTGGCTGCTGCCGCCGCCCTCAGCGCCTGGCTGGAGGAAGGCGCATCGGACGGGGTGACCAGCAGAGAGGCTCCGGCCACCGCTCCCGGCCTGGCCTGGGACCTGCTGGCGCCGTCGAAGGATGTGAGCGACTGGCTGCAGGCCTGGCAGCTCCTCGGCGTCGAGCCCTCTGCGGTTGTCTACGGCACCGAATCGGTGGAGCTCGCCCACACGATTGCGGCCTTCCCGTCGCGGCCTCGCCTGGTGGAAGCCTCCGGGGCCAGCGAGGAACTCACGGCCCATGGTTATGGCTTGCGCTGCCCCCTCGAAGCCCCCGGGATCGCTCGGGCTGTCGAGCTCTGGCTGTCCGGCTGCCAGCTCGACTGGCGTCCGCTTTCTCCGCAGCAACTCTGGCCCCGCCAGGTGCTCCCCACCGTTCCGTTCGAGCGCGGAGCGTTCTGGATCGAGGAGCACGATCGGATCAGGCTCAAGCAAGGTTTCCAGCTCGACCGTTGGCGTTGCTGGACTCCGCTGGAGTTGCGCGGGCCGGATTCGGATCCAGGGTCAGCTCCCTTGATTTTGCTTGGCGGGACCCCCGCCATCGGGCCAGGCCTGGCGGAGGCGCTCGGCTCCGGAGCGTGCTGGTGCGCCGATCTCGACGGGTTGGATGCCCGCCTCGATCAAGCTGCCACCAGCCCGCCAGTGGTTGTGCTGGTGGCGGGTCTGGAGCCTCCCGCGGCCGAAGCTCTTGCAGCAGAGCCATTCTGGGAGACGTGGTTGCCCTTGCTCCGGGGTCTGCTGGAGCGGAGCGGCCGCCTCGAAGCGGTGCACTGGGCCTTGAGCGGCCAGGACCAGGCCGGCGGTGAAGCGCTGGCGGCCCTGGCCCGCTGCTGGATCCGGGAAGCTGGCCCCCAGGGCGGAGCTCTGTTGTGGTGCGATTCCCGCGGATCCGAGCTGGCTGCGTTGCTCAACCAGGCGCCGGCACCGACATCCCTTGAAGAACGACGCCTCCAGGCTGGAGCGGTTGAGGGGGTGAGCCTTGAGCCGGCGCCGCCCGTTCTGTTTCTTGCCCCTCCACCGGCCCTGCGGCCTGCCGCAACGGTGCTGATCAGCGGGGGGCTGGGGGCCCTGGGTCTGGCTACGGCACGTTGGCTCGTTGCTGCCGGTTGCCGCCATCTGGTGCTGCTGGCCCGCCGGGCCGCCACCCCCGCCCAGCGCGCTGTTGTCGCTGAACTCGAAGCCCTTGGAGCCACCGTGACGCTGGAGAGCGCCGATGTGACCGATGGGGAGGCGCTCGAAACCGTCTTCGCGCGCATCGCGGCCAGCCAACTGCCCCTGCAGGGAATCATCCATGCCGCTGGTGTGCTGGATGATGGCCTTCTGGTCAACCAGACCCCCGGGCGTTGCGTTGCCGTTGCAGCCGCCAAGGTGCTGGGTGCCCAGCATCTCGACCGGCTCAGCCGTGGACTGCCGCTCGATTTTTTCCTTTGCTATTCCTCCGTGGCTGGTCTGCTGGGGTCGCCGGGGCAAGCGGCCTATGGTGCCGCCAATGGGGCCCTTGACGGTTTGATGGCGGAGCGCCGGGCCCAGGGATTGCCGGCGCTGAGCATCAACTGGGGACCCTGGGCGGGAGAGGGCATGGCGGCGGGGACGGCCGACTTTCTTCGCAAGATCAATCCCGATCAGGCTCTGGCCAGCCTGGAGCGCTGGATGGGAAGCGGCGAGGCCCGGGCCGTGGTGGTGGAGCTGGAGGAGCAGAACCATGATCGCTTTGTGCCCCGGTTCAAAGCCCTGACCCAGGAGCTCACAGTGATCCAGGAGCTGGAGGGGGAGGCAGGCGGGGCAACCGCCGAAGCGGCCATGGTGAGCTGCCTGGCGGACGTGCTGGCCGAGCTGGGCGGCTATGCGCTGGCCGATCTGCAGGCCAGCACCGATCTTCAGCTGCTTGGAATGGATTCGATGATGGCCGTGGAGCTGGCCACCGCGGTCCAGGCCGGCCTGGGGGTGAGTCTGGGGCTCGGGGCCATGGCCGGGGATCCCACCCTGGGGAGCCTGGCCAGCCATCTGCTGCTGCTGATGGGTAGGGGGAGCCCCTCCGCCACTGCTGCCGCTGGCGAGATCGACCTGGCCGCTGAAGCGGTGTTACCGGCTGACTGGCAGGTTCCCTTCAATCCAGGCAGCCCACCCCAGGACGGACCGGGTCGGGCGGTGCTGATGACAGGCGGCACCGGCTTCCTCGGCGCCCATCTGCTCGCTGACCAGCTCGATCGCTGGCCCGATCTCACCCTTCGCTGCCTGGCCCGCGCCGATTCCAGCCTGGGGGCGTGGGAGCGGGTGCAGACCAATCTTCGAAGCTACGGGCTCTGGCGGGAGGCCTATGGCCAGCGGATCGTCGGGGTGGCAGGCGACCTCTCCAGGCCCCGCTTCGGTCTGGATGACGCCGGCTTCGACGCCCTGGCGGAAGGCATCGACGGCATCCTCCATAACGGGGCCCAGCTCAGCTACACCCTTCCCTACAGCCAGCTCCGTGCCACCAATGTGGGGGGCACCCTGGAGGTGTTGCGCCTGGCGACGGCTGGCCCCCGCGCCCTTCCCGTGCAGTTCATCTCCAGCACCGCGGTGGCGGAGGCCGCCGCCTACCGCAACCGGGAGTTCCTCGAATCCGACGACCTGAGCGAATGGGATGGCATCGTGCTCGGCTACTCCCAGACCAAGTGGGTCAGTGAGCGCCTGATGCTGGCCGCTGCCGCCCGGGGGCTGCCTGTCACGGTGTACAGGCCTCCCCTGATCGGCGGCCACTCCCACACCGGTGCCTGGAACGTCGATGACTACATTCCCCGCTTGGTGCGGGGCTGCCTTGAGCTGGGCCAGACCCTTGACGTGATGACGGAGCTGGATCTGGTTCCGGTGGATTACGTCAGTGAGGCTGTCGGTGTTCTGGCCTGGAAGGCTGAGCATGCCGGCCAGGTGTTTCACCTCAACCACCCCCAACCGGTGCTCTGGAGCGACCTGATCGCTGGATTCAGCGATCAGAGCCCCCAGCCGCTTCCGCTCGACGACTGGCTTCAGGCGTTGTCGGAGCAACCCACCAATCCGCTCTATCCCCTTCTCCCCTTTTTCTCCCAGCGCTGGGGGAGCGAACAACTCACCTACTCCCAGCTGATGACGCCAGGATTGCGCTCCAGGCCCAGTTGCCGCCGCACCGAAGCGGTCCTGCGAGAGCTCGGGGTGGTTTGCCCCAGCCGCGAGCAGCTGATCGAACGCTATTCCGGCCTGTTCCTGCGGGAATTGTCCGGCCACACTGGATAGCCACCCTTGCGCCGTTCCGAGCCCCCAACCCCCCTTTCACCCGAGCCGATTGCGATCGTGGGCATCGGCTGCCGCCTGCCGGGAGGGGTGGACTCACCAGCCGACTTTTGGCAACTGCTGATCCAGGGCAAGGATGCGATCACCGAGGTGCCACCGGAGCGCTGGGACCTGGCGCTCCATTTCGATCCCGATCCCCAGCGGCCCCTGCATCAGCACGTGCGGCATGGAGGGTTCATCGAGGGCATCGACCAGTTCGACGCGGCCTTCTTCGGCATCTCGCCCCGGGAGGCGATCTGCATGGATCCACAGCAACGGCTGTTGCTGGAGGTGGCCTGGCGGGCCCTCGAAGACGGGGGCCAGCCCCTGGAGACGGTTCGCGGTCAGGCGGTGGGGGTGTTCATCGGCATCTCCGCAGCGGATTACCGAAATCTGCTCTGGAGCTCCAGCGAGAACTATGCCGTTCCCGACAACGAGCCCTTCGTGTTGCCGGGAAATTCGGGCTCGATTGCCGCGAACCGGCTCTCCTATTTCTTCGATTTCAAGGGTCCGAGCTTCGCCGTGGATACGGCTTGCTCCTCGTCGCTGGTGGCGGTGCATCTGGCCTGCGAGAGCCTGTGGCGAGGCGAGTCGGTGGCGGCCCTGGCCGGTGGCGTTCAGGCCCTGATCAGCCCCGGCAGCCAGATGGGGTTCTGCAAGGCCGGTCTGCTCTCCCCCGATGGTCGCTGCAAGAGCTTCGATGCCAGTGCCGATGGCTACGTGCGCTCCGAGGGGGCCGGGGCGGTGCTGCTTAAGCCCCTTTCAGCGGCCCAGGCCAACGGCGACACGATCTACGCCCTGATCCACGGCACCGCGATCAATTCCGATGGCCGCAGCAACGGCATGGTGGCGCCCAACCTGCAATCGCAGGTGGCCTGTGTGCGTCAGGCGTTCCAGCGGGCCGGGATCGATCCAGCCGCCACCCAGTACGTCGAAGCCCATGGCACGGGCACACGCCAGGGGGATCCGGTCGAGCTGCAGGCGCTGGGCACCGTGCTCGGCGAAGGACGGCCCCACGACCAGCCCTGCCGGGTGGGCTCGGTGAAGAGCAACCTGGGCCACGGCGAAACCGCTGCCGGGATCACCGGCCTGATCAAGGCCGCCCTCTGCGTCCATCACCGCCAGCTTCCCGCCAGCCTTCACTGCCGGACTCCCAATCCCGAGGTTGATTTCACCGGGCTGAAGCTCAGGGTCCAGACCGGCCTGGAGCCCTTTCCGCAGGCGGATCGCCCGGCCGTGGTGGGGGTCAGTTCCTTCGGTTTCGGCGGCACCAACGCCAACGTCGTGCTTGGGGAAGCCACCCGGGCGGCGCCTGAGGCTGCCGGCGCGAAGGCTCAGCAGCTGAAGCCGTTGCCGCTTCAGCTGCTGAGCCTCTCGGCCCGCACTGACGCGGCCCTGCGGCAGCAGGCCTCCTCTTTGGCCCAGTGGATGCGGCAGCCGGGCAGTCCGCCCTTGGTGGATGTCTGCGCAACGGCCAACCAGCGACGCAGTCAGTTCACTCGCCGGCTGGTTTGCCTTGCCCCGGATCAAGCCACCCTGTTGGCGCAGCTCGATGGCTTCGCCGCCGGTGAGGAGCCCCTGGGGATCACCTGGGGCCAGGCCGCCCGGCGCCCCGGCAAGCTCGCCTTCCTGTTCACCGGCCAGGGATCCCAGACCCTGGGCATGGCCGAGGGGCTGCTTCGTCGGCATCCCGTCTTCCGGGACGCATTCGAGGCCTGCACCCGGCTGCTCGACCCGCTCTTGCCCCAGCCCCTGGCCGGGGTGCTCTACCCAGCCGCCGGCGCTGAAGAGGCGGCCGCCCACTCCCTCAATCAGACCCGCTACACCCAACCGGCCCTGTTCGTGGTGGGCTACGCCCTCGCCCAGCTCTGGCAAAGCTGGGGAATCCGGCCTGATCTGCTGATGGGCCACAGCGTCGGCGAAGTGGTGGCCGCCCATCTGGCGGGGGTGTTCAGCCTCGAAGACGCCCTGCGGCTGGTGGTGGCGCGGGGGCGCCTGATGCAGGAGCTGCCCCCCGGCGGCGGCATGGTGGCCCTGCTGGCCACGGCCGACCAGGTCGACCGGTTGCTGCGGGAACATCCGCAGCTCACGGAGGCTGCCCGCAATGGTCCCGCCAACACCGTGGTGTCCGGGCCGCTCAAGGCGCTGGACCGCCTCGAGCACCAGGCCCAGCTGCAGGGGCTTGCCGTCCATCGCCTCGCGGTGAGCCATGCCTTCCACTCCCCGGCCATGGAGCCGATGCGGGAGGCCTTCGAGCGGGAGCTGCGCCAGCTTTGCTTCCACCCCCCGCGCCAACCCCTGGTCAGCAACCTCACCGGCCGCCTGGCGGGTGAGGAGATCGCCCAGCCCTCCTACTGGTGCGACCACCTGATCCGGCCGGTGCTGTTCGCCCGGGGGATGGACACCCTGGCGGCCCAGGGCGCCCAGGCCTTCCTGGAGATCGGGGCCCGCCCGATCCTCACCGGCATGGGCCGTCAATGCCTGCCGGATCCGGCCCTGTCCTGGTGGCCCAGCCTGCGGCCCGGCCAGCAGGATGTCAGCGTCATGCTCACCAGCCTGGCCCACCTGCATTGCCAGGGCCACCGGGTGGATTGGAGGGGCTTTCACCGGCCGTTCGCCCACCGTTTCGTGGGCTTGCCCGGCTATTCGTTTCAGAAGCAGCGCTACTGGTGGCCGGTGCTGGGGGAGTCGAAGGAGCCGGCCAGCCTCTGGCTCCGCCACATCCTGGGGTCCGCCGGGCCGGTGGTGGCACGCACCGGCGGCGCCTCGGCTGGCCCTTCCACCAGTGAGGACGCGAGCGCCCGGCTGCAACGCCTTGACCTTCCCGGCGGCACCGAGCAGCGCTTCGAAATTCTCTTGCGTGCCGATCGGCCGGCCGATCTGGCCGACCATGCCTTGCGCCATCAGGTGGTGTTCCCCGCCGCTGGCTTCCTGGTTCTGGCCTTGCAGCAGCTCCAGGAGCAGGGGCGCCCCCTGGCCATCGAAGGGCTGGAACTGGAGCGCCCCCTCAGGCTGCACCCGACCCCGGTGCGTTTGCAGCTGGTGATCAGCGAAGGGCCGGCGGCCCAGGGTCCCGACACCCTGAGCCTGGCGTTTCATAGCCAGGAGTTGCCCGATGCCGCCGTTGAGGCCGGCTCAAGAGCGCCCCGGTGGAGCTGCCATGGCGGTGGTCGGTTGCCTGGCTCAGAGCCTGGGTCCACCGAGGCGGGACTCCAGCACCCGTTCAAGCCCAGCGATTGTCCCGCCACCGCCTCGCCTGTGGAGTTGGCGGGCTTCTATGCCGCCCTGGAGCGCATCGGCCTGGTCTATGGGCCCACCTTCCGTGGGGTGGTGGGCCTCAGGCAGGAGCAAGGCCGGGCCTGGGCCGAGCTGGCGCGCCCGCAGGGCGCCAAAGACTGGGCCCTGCTCGACTCCTGTTTGCAAGTGGTGGCGGCCACGATTGATCCGGCCGCGGGAGCCGGCCAGGTGTTTCTCCCGGTCGGCTTCGCTCGTCTCTGGTTGGCCCGCTTGCCGCTGCCTGATCGGCTGCAGGTCCAGGTGCGGCTCGTTGCCAACGATGAAGCCGCCTTCGTGGAAGCCGACCTGCTGGTGCTCGATCCGTCCGTGGCCGGCCAGGAGGCCCTGATCGGCTGGATCGGCGGCTTCCGGCTGCGCCGTCTGCCCCGTCAGGCCCTGGATTGGCTGTTTCCCCTGCAGGAGGATGCGACTTCCGGAGCTGACAGTCCGGCGGACTGGTTGTTCCAGAGCGTCTGGACCGATTTGCCGCCGGAGCCCCAGCGGGCGCCCCAGCCGGTGCCGGTTCGCCCGCCCCAGGCGGCCTGGCTGGTGGGGGCAGCCGAGGGCCAGGCCGCCTCCTTCCTGGCCTGGACGGCCCAGGAGGGCCCGATGGCTCGCCGGCTTGGCCTGGCAGAGCCGGTGCCCGGTCCTGGTCCGGTGGTGTTCTGGCCAGATCTGGGCAGGACCTCCCTGCAGGAGGCGCTGGAGGCTCTGCTGGCCATGGCCCAGCAGCTCGGCAGCGACCCGAAGCGCTCTCCCCAGCCCCGCCGGGTGATGCTCGTGCTGGAGGGGGACGGTCCGGTTCAGGGTGCCCTGGAGGCGTTCAGCAAAACCGCGGCCCTGGAGCAGGGCCAGCTCAGCTGGAGCCGCCTGTGGCTGCCAGAGGACCGGTCCCTGGCCCCTGATCTTGCGGATTGGCCGCGGCTCTGGGCAGGCATGGAGCAGGAAGGGGCGATCGCCTGGCACAACGGAGCCGCCCGCTGCGAGCGCCTGATGCCCCTGCCGCCCGATCGCTTCCGCTGGGCCACGGCGTCGTTCGGGCTCTTGGAGAGCCTGCGGCCCGAACCCCTGGCGGCCCAGGAGCCGGCGCCGGGGGAGGTGGCGATCGCGGTGGCGGCCACCGGGCTGAATTTCCGCGACGTGCTCAATGCCCTTGGCCTGCTGCGGGCCTACAGCCGCCAGCTCGGCATCGATGCGGAGGCCCAGGTGCCCTTCGGCGGCGAGTGCGTCGGCCAGGTGGTGGCCGTGGGTGAGGGGGTGCCGGCCGAGCTGGTCGGCCAGACGGTGGTGGCGGCCCTGGCGGTGGGCAGCCTGGCCAGCCAGGTCTGCTGCCGCGCCGAGCTGGTGGTGCCGCTGCCGGCGGCGATGGACCCGGCGGTAGGTGCCAGCGTGACCACCGCCTTCCTCACCGCCCAGTACGGGCTGGTGGAGCTGGCTGACCTGCGGCCGGGCGAAACGGTGCTGATCCATGCGGCCGCAGGCGGTGTGGGCCAGGCGGCGCTGCAGGTGGCCCGCCGCTGCGGCGCCCGCATCCTGGCCACCGCCAGCGCTCCGAAGCACGAGGGACTCCTGGAGCAGGGGGTGGAGGCGGTGTTCGATTCCCGCAGCCTCGCCTTCGCCGAGCAGGTGCTGGCCCACACCGGCGGCCGCGGCGTCGATGTGGTGCTCAACAGCCTCAAGGGTGAGGCGGTGGCGGCCGGCTTCCGCGCCCTGGCGGTGGGGGGCCGCTTCATCGAGCTCGGCAAGATCGAGATCTGGAGTCGCCAGGAGGCACGGGAGCGGCGCCCCGATGCCCGCTATCTCCCCTTCGACCTGCTGGAGGTGGCGGCGGCCACGCCGGAGTTGGTTCGGGAGCTTCTGGTTCGGTTGATCGACCAGCTGAGCGACGGCCAGCTCACCCCCTTGCCGATCACCGTCTTTCCGATCGAGCGCAGCGTCGAGGCCTTCCGGTTGATGGCCCAGGCCCGCCACATCGGCAAGGTGGTGATCACCCAGCCCCCTCGGCCGCCCGCCTTGAAGATTGACACCGAGGGCTCCTACCTGGTGAGTGGGGCCCTCGGCGGGATCGGCCGCATGTTGCTACCCTGGCTGGTGGAGCGGGGCGCGAAGGAACTGGTGCTGGTGTCGCGTTCCCTGGAGGAGCCCTCCGCGACGGCCCTTGCCCTGCTGGAGAGCCTGGGGCAGCGGGGGGTGCGCCTGCATCGCCTGGCGATCGATCTGGTGGCCGGAGATGCCGCCGATCGGTTGTGTCTCGGCCTCAACGGCCTGGACCGCCCGGTTCGGGGTTTCTTCCATGCGGCGGGTCAGTTGGATGACGGCCTGATCGAGGGCCAGACGCCGGCGCGGCTGGCGGCGGTGTTGGCCGTCAAGGTGAATGGCTGGATGGTGATCGAAGCGGCGCTGGCGAACCAGCCGCTCGATTTCGGCGTGGCGTTCTCATCGATGGCCTCCCTGCTGGGCTCGCCTGGCCAGAGTGGCTATGGCGCCGCCAATGGGGCTCTCGACGGGGCCTGCAGGACTGCCGCTGGCCATCGCCTGGCGATCCAGTGGGGCCCCTGGCAGGGGGAGGGAATGGCGGCGGCCATGGCCGGGCGGGACCGCCAGAGGCTCAAGGCCCTGGGAGTGGGTCTGCTGCCACCGGAAGGCTGCCTGGAGGCGCTGGAGAGCCTGTTGGGCAGGAGCTGGCGTGGCAGCGTGGCGGTGCTGCACAACGACTGGACGCGCCTGGCCCGGCAGGCTCCCCGGGGCCAGCGGGCCTTCCTGGCGAACCTGCTCGCTGCCGCCGGCGCTCCTGGGTCCTCACCGGCCGGCGAGGCTGGCCCCCCCGCCCTGCTGGCCGTGCTGCAGGCCACCCCGACCATGGAACGCCAGGCGGTTCTGAGAACCTTCGTGCAGCAGCAGCTGGCCAAGGTGCTGGGCCTGGCCGAGGTGGAGCAGGTTGATCCAGCCGAACCCCTCTTCAACATGGGGCTCGATTCGCTGATGGCGCTCGAATTCAATGGGCTCCTGGAGAAGAACCTGGGCGTTTCGCTCTCTGAATCGCTGGTGTTCGAGAAGCCCACGGTGGATGACCTGGTGGAGCATTTCCTCGTGGAGGTGCTCTTCCTGGCGGAGCCATCACCGGAGACCACCGCCCCCGATCCATTGGAATCCTCGGCTTCCAACCTCGCCTGGGATCAGAAGCTCGACGAGGTGGTGGCGATGCCTGTTGAGGATCTGGTGCGGCAATTGCGGGGACAATAGGTGCAACTCAGGGGCGATATATTCAACCTTGCTCTGATCTCATCCCTTTTCCATCAAGTTGCGCAGAATCTCCATCGATTGCTTCAGGTTGGTTTCGCTGAGCTCGAAATAGAGCGGCCGCAGCATGGCCGGGAGATCGGGATCGATCTTGATCTGGTGCTTGACCAGAGTCCCCCCTTTGACCGGTGTGAGGGTCCAGTTGCCTTGCAGGCTGCGGATCCGATCACCGCTGATCAGCCGATAACTCATCGCACGGGGTGGGGATTCCGTGATGGCCAGCCGTGCCTTGATGCGCAGCCCGAAGGTGTAGGGGGCCTGATAGGTCTGGGCGACTTCGAGCTGGTTGCCCTGGCGGCTGATCAGCTTGGATTGCTTGATGTCCGGCATTTTCAGGGCCCCGTCCTCATAGCTGGTGAGCACACGCCAGGCTTTTTGTTGTGTGGTCGCCGCAACGATCGAAACGGTGTAGGCGCCTGTCACCAAACCCTTGAGCAAGGGTTTGGTGACAGGCGAGCCGCCAGCGCGTGGGGCGATGAGGATGATGGCCGCTAAGCTCACGGCGAGCCAGGAGCCGGGTCGTAGGGGCATGGCCAGGGGAAGGAACTTGTGGGAGGAACTTGCTGATGGAGGAGAAAGCCCCCATGATTGGACGGCGAGTTTACTATGTCAGCGGCTTTGATCCACGCGGTGCTCCTTATTATCATGGGTTTTTCGCCAAGCAACTGAACACCTTCATCGAGCGCACGGGCCGTCCCCTTGCCTTGGGTTCTCGACGCAAGGCTGAGCAAGGATTGCTGAGCCGCTGGCAGGTCAGAGAAGAAGGATCAGGAAATGAGCATGTCTGTGATCTTGATTATTGCTTCCTGCATTGGGATGACATCGTTCGCCGATCATGGATGCGCGATCCCCTCCGCCTGCTCTGGTCCGGCCTGCTGATGTGTCGGTACTACCTTTTGCAGGGTGCCCTGTGGCGAATCGGCCGCATGTCGTATCCAGTGGCACTCTGTGGCCTGGCTCCGGTCATTGTGACCTTGCTCACCGTTCTTGCCGCCGTCCTGGCCGCCTACCTGATGGGGTCACTGGCGAGGGCCATGCAGCTGGTGGCACCGCTGCCAGGGTTGTTGGCGTTCGCGATCGCCTTGGGGGTCACCGTGGGTGCCTGGCAACTGGCCGAGCTGCTGGGGGTGGTGTGGATGTTTCGCGGCATGCAGTTCACCCGTTTGCTGGGCCAATGCGACGATGGCGAGCTCAGGCAGCGCTTGGTGCTTCAGGCCAAGGCGATCCTGGAGCTTGAGCAGGGCGAGCCAGCGGCCGAGATTCTGGTTGTTGGCCACAGCATCGGTTCTTTCGTGATGGCCATGCTGGTGGCAGAGATGCGCCGCCAGCCGGGATTCGCTGCGATCGCCCCGAGGCTGAGCCTCCTGACGCTTGGTCAGAGCCTGCCGTTTCTGGCTGAGCAAGCCAGTGCCAAGGCGTTTCACCTGGATCTCGAGGAACTCACCCGGGAGCCTCGGTTGCCCTGGCGAGACGTGAGCTCGCGGGATGATTTCCTCTGTTTCCCTGGCGTGGATCCCTATGGCTGTTGTGGTCTGAGGAATCCTCCGCCCGCCTACCCTGAGATGGACCTGATTCCTCTCTGCCAACGCCAGGGCCTCACATCCCACTGGCAGTTGATCAAGGGTCAGTTGGGCCTCCATTTCGAATACCTGGCAACGGCGGAGCCGGAGCGCAGCGGGGGCTTTGATTACATGGAGCTGGTTCTTCGGCCAGCCATGATTGCGGCGCAGGCGCGGCCCTCGCTGGCCTGATGCCCTGCCCCTTTGGTTTCGAGCCGGTCCATCCCCGCCCGGACCCCCAGAAACGGAACTACGTCCTCCGGCTGCTTCGCGGCCTGCATTCCTGGTTGGGGCTGCTCAACGCCTGGGATTTCCAGATTCCGATCGGCGGGATCCGTTTCTTCGGATTCAATCTGTTTCTGGTGAACCAGCCCGCGGCGGTGCGGCAGCTGATGGTGGAGCAGGTGGAGCAGTTCCCCAAGCACCCGTTCACGCTCTGGGTGCTCCAACCCCTGATCGGCCGGGCGATCTTCTCGGTGAACGGCACGGAGTGGGAGCGGCAGCGGCGCCTGGTGGATCAGGCGTTCCAGGTGGCCCAGCTGCAGCGGGTGTTCCCCCAGATGGAGGGGGCCACCAACGCTCTGATCGCCCGCCTCGACCCCCTCGCCGATGGCCGCAGCATGGCGATCGATGCCGAGATGACTCTGGTGGCCGCCGATGTGATCGTGCGCACGATCCTGTCGCGGCCCCTGGCCGCCGCTGAAGCGGCCACCATCTTCGAAGACTTCGCCCGCTACCAGCGCCGGGCCGGCCAGGCGGTGATGCTGCGCCTGCTGCGGCTTCCCCAGGCTCTGTTGAACCGATACCTGGGCACCCATGCCCGGCGAATCCGGGCCTGGATCCGCGCGGCGATCGAGGATCGCCTGGCCGTCTCCGCCAGTGGCATGGCAGCGGTCAGCCCGGACCTGCTCCAGGCCCTGCTGGAGGCCCGCGATCCCCTCACCGGCAGCTCCTTCAGCCTGGAGGAGTTGGTCGATCAGGTGTGCTTCCTGTTCCTTGCGGGCCACGAAACCTCGGCCAGTGCCCTGGGGATGGCGGTGTACCTGCTGGCCCAGGTGCCCGAGGCCCAGCAGCGCTTCCGCCTGGAGGTGGCCGCAGCCCTGGCGGGCCAGGAGGGGCCCCTGGGCTTCGAGTCCCTGCGGCAGTTGCCCTACGGAACGGCGCTGTTCAACGAAACCCTGCGGCTCTACCCCCCGGTGAGCTTCTTCATGCGCGAAGCCATCCAGTCCACCACCCTGCTGGAGCAGCGCTGCCCGGTGGGCTCCCTGCTCACCGTCTCCCCCTGGGTGATCCAGCGGCACGAGCAGCACTGGAGCGCCCCCAACAGCTTCCGGCCCGAGCGATTTTTAGTGGAGCAGGCCAGCGCTGAGGAGCGCCGCCTGGCCAAAGATGCCTTCCTGCCGTTCGGCCTGGGGCCGCGCAAGTGTCCTGGTGCCGCCTTCGCCCTGCAGGAAGCGCTGCTGGTGCTGGCCGAACTGGTGCGGCGCTACGAGGTGCTGCCGGATCCCGGCCACAGCCCCGATCTGGTGGCGCGGCTCACCCTGCGCTCGGTGAATGGGGTGCAGGTGAAGCTGAGGCGGCTGTGACCGTGCCGCCCGCTGGCGCCTTCCCCTGCCAGACCCTGGTGGATCTGCTGCGCTGCAGAGCCCGGCATCAACCCGCTGAGGTGGCCTATGTCTTCCTGACAGACGGAGAGCTGGAGGCCGAGGAGATCACCTACCGCCAGCTCGATCAACAGGCCAGCAGGATCGGAGCCTGGCTTCAGGCGTGCGAGCCCGAGGCAGAAGCGGTTGGCCTGCTTTTCACCCCGGGCCTGCCGTTCATCGCGGCCTTCTTTGGCTGCCTCTATGCCGGCGTCGTGGCGGTTCCCCTTCCGACGCCGCCAGGCCTGAAGCAGCTGGACGGTGTGGCGGCCATCCTCGAGGATGCCGGCACCAGCTTGGTGCTGACGGCCTCCAGCCTCCTGGAACGTCTGCAGAACGCTGCCAGCGATTGTGCAGGGAAGCAGCCGATCCGCTGGGTGGCGACTGATCAGCTAGGTGATCGATTTTACGATCACCTAGCTGATCAGCAGGATCACAGCTGGCGTCATCCCGAAGTTTCTGGTGATTCCCCAGCGTTCTACCAGTACACATCCGGCACCACCCAGACCCCCCGGGGGGTTGTGGTGTCCCACGCCAATGTTCTGGCCAACGAGGAGGTGATCCGGCAAGCCTTTCAACATGACAGCCAGATGATTGGAATGGGCTGGCTTCCCCACTACCACGACATGGGGCTGATCGGCAATATCCTCCAAACGCTATACATCGGCAGGCCCTGCATCCTGATGTCGCCGTTCCATTTCATTCAGCGGCCATTTCGGTGGCTGAAGGCGATCAGTCACTACAGGGCAACCAGCAGTGGGGGCCCCAACTTCGCCTACGCCTTGTGTGCCCGGAAAGTGAGCCGCTCCCAGTTGGATCAATTGGACCTGAGCTGCTGGAGCCTGGCCTTCACGGGTGCGGAGACGGTTCGATGGGAGACGATGCGGAGCTTTGCCGATAAATTTTCCGCCTGCGGCTTCAATCCCAGCGCGTTCTACCCCTGCTATGGCCTGGCAGAGGCAACGCTCTTCGTCACCGGGAGCAACAACCGCGGCGCGATCGTTGTCAAGAATGTGAGCCGGCAGGGTCTGACGGAGAATCGGGTTGTGCTTGCGGAGGCCGATGGCGAGCAGAGCGCCACCTTGGTGGGCTGTGGACGCGAATGGATGGGCCACCAGGTTTTGATCGTGGATCCTGAGCATCGAACCCGCTGCCCTGCCGATCGGGTTGGCGAGATCTGGGTTCAAGGGCCGAGTGTGGCCAAGGGCTACAGAAACCGCAGGCAAGACAGTGAGCAAACCTTTGCCGCCACCCTGGCTGATTCAAGGCTCGGACCGTTCCTCAGAACGGGAGATCTGGGCTTCCTTCACGATCACAACCTCTTCATTACCGGGCGAATCAAGGAGATCATCATCCTCCAGGGAAAAACCTTGTATCCCCAGGCAATCGAGTGGACCGTGGAGCAATGCAGCGAAGGGCTGCAACCCGGTGGGGGGGCTGCCTTCTCCATTGACCTGGACGGAGGTGAGCAGGTTGTGATCGTTCAGGAGGTTGAGAGAACCGCTCTCCATGCGATCATCTCCAGCCAATGCATCGAGGCGATCCGCACCCGCGTGCTCGCCGTGCACGGTGTGCGCCTCCATGCGGTGGTGCTGACCCGGCCCGCCACGATCCCCAGAACATCGAGTGGCAAGATCCGGCGCTCCACCTGCCGGCAGGAGTTTCTGGAAAGGCGCTTGGCGGTCGTTCATTGCTGGACCCTCCCTGGTGTCGGGCAGGTCTTCCCCAAGGATTGAAGCCAGCTGCTTTTCTGACATCCTCACAGCCTGCGAAGGGAGACCTATTGTTATGCTACGTTCCGTGGCTAAGGGTAGGGAGGACATCGTGCCATGGGCACTGTGATCACAGCAGACGCGATTGACACTTGGTTGATTCATTACCTTGCAGACTTGCTTGAAATGTCTGAAGAAACGATTGATCCCACCTCTAGCTTTCAGGAGTTGGGGCTTGATTCCTCCCTGGCCATCAGCCTGACCGGAGATCTGGAGGAATGGCTGGGCCGCCGGATCAATCCCACACTTTTATACAACTACACCACGATCGAAAGCTTGAGCAGCGGGCTGGCCCAAGAGATGGCCGCAGCCCGTTCCTGAGGCTGTCAACCTCGTCATGACCACACCCGTCGAGACGATCCCCAGCCGGCCCTTGAGCGAGGAGGCTCCTCCCTTGCGGCGCCACCAGATCCTGGCAGAAACCACCTACCGCAACAATCGAGAATCGCGCTACACGGATCAGATTGAATGTCTGGAGCAAGGCTATCGCTACGAAGCCAACCGCTCCCATTTCTGGGGACCCCCTGATCTTTCCCTGTTTTATGGCACGCCGCTCTACGAGCAGTCTACGGATGTTCAGAAGCTGGGCCTGAACCACCTGTATTGGGTCACCCAATACAACCAGACCGCCGCCACCGAAGCCAACGCCATTCTCTACAACAATGTAACAGAAGGTGTTTTCTCTGCTGTTGGTGGCTTTGACACCCTCTGTAGGGAGTTGGCGTTGGAAACGGAGCAGGAACACCAACACATCCATGCCTTCCATGCCGTTGGCTACCAAACAAGAAAGGCCCTGTTTGGCTCCGAGCGGATGGTGCGTCCTCGCCCCACCGGCCGCAAGACAGCCAAGGATCCAGGCAGAGCATCATCCCCGTTTGTCTTGAAGCTGCCTGCGTTGAACTGGGACCGGCTCCAGGACGAGGCCTGCCGCCTGATCATCTTCAAGCTCTCGAGCGGCCAAGGTTCCTGCTCCTATTCGGATTTTTTGCAGATGGTTCAGAGCAGCGGCAAGCCGATCCCGGTGCAACGGGCTGGTTTGCTGGGCCAGGTTGTTCCGGCCTCCGTTTCAAAGCTGATGACCCTGAGCTTTGGAGCCTCTCCTTTTTCGGCTTGCTTCTTCTATGGGATTCGCTATCTGGCGAACATCCTCCTGAAGAACTACGAGCATTGCTATTTTCAGTATCACCGCAGCCTGGAGCAGGTGGGGTCCTTCATACCTGCACCCACGGCGATCTCTTACTATCACATGCTCGATGAGTCATTCCATACCACAACCTCCCAGCTGATCTCCCAGGATCTCTACCGAGAGTTCTCCAGGCCCACCCCCTATGAGCAGCTGATGGCCAATCTGATCTTCTACCGCGGCCAGCGGATGATGCTGGGTGGCCTTTCGGCCGTGATGCCGGGCGTGTTCCGACATGACAGCACCTTCATGCTGCCGCTCTATCAGATTCTGCGGTCGTCCCTGTTTGGCATGGCCCATCAAGACGCGCTGCATTGGCTTGAACAATCGATGTGCCAGGAGCACCAGGGGCATCATGTCAATGGGGCGTATCATCAAAAGTTGCTCAAAACAATGCGCCAGGCCTTTTCCTCGCTCACCTATCTCTGGCCCGTCAATCGAGAGCTGGGTTTGATGGCAGCGGGGGGCTCGATCCAGAAGAGCCTCAAGGCCAACCGCCAGTGTTTCGAGGCGATGCGGCCAGCTTTCGCCGAGCTGGATCGACCCTAGAACAACAGGGTGAGCCGGCCCCCAAAGCGCACCTGGTTTTGGCCCACCAGTTGTCCGATGTCGAACAGGCCAATTGCGTTGCTCACATACACGTCCACCATGGCGAAGTCGCTCGGGACCCAGCGCAGGGCGGCGGTGCCGCTGGTTCCGGCTGAGTCGGTGTCTTCCTGAGCCACCAGGTTCACCTCGGGGATGAACTGGAACCAGCGGCCCAGTTGCACGTTGGCGCTCAACCCCAGGCCATAGAGGTTGCTGAGGCCAGCCCAGGCCATTTTCGGATTGGAGTTCAGGGCCAGCCAGGGGGTGACCTCCCAGGTGCCCATGACTTCCGCGAAGGTGTAGCCCTGAAGGCTGTTCGGGTCTTCGTTACGGCCGAGGGTGATGCGGCCTCCTCCGGAGAAGGGTGCGCCACGCTGCTGGCTGAACACCACCGCCTTGCCGCCGAAGCGCTGGGTGAAGCCGTTGTTGGAGGCGTAGATGTTGATGAAGGGCGTCACCGGGTCGATGCCGTTGTATTTGCCTCCACCCCAGAGTTGAAACTGGAAATCGCTGGACCCGGAATAGCCAACGAAGCCGAATTGGTTGCCGAGGTTATCGGCATTGGCTGAGATCTGCACGGACCCTTCCGGGGGCACCATGGCCGTGTTCACCGTGAGCCCGCCGATGGCCAAACTGCGCTGCCTCCGGCTCATGGCGATCTGCGGTGAATCCTCCGCCTGAATCGAGTACACGAAGCGGCCGGTGTAGAGGATTTGTTCCTGGCTGGGCAGGGCAAGCAGTGCGGTGGCGGGGCTGGCGCCGAAGCCGTTGGTGATCGCCCCCTCCAGGCTGATGCGGGGATTGATGGCGTAGTTGAGGCCGACGGTGTAGATCGGCACCCGGCTGAAGTTCAAGTTGGCATCGAAGCTGTTGGTGCCAGGCCCCAGCGGCAACAGGCCCGAGGCGAACAGGTTGAGCTGGGGGGAGGGCCGCCAGCTCAGGCCGGCGGCCAGGGTGATCGAACTGCCGTAGAAGGTGCCGGCCCCGCCCTGGCCAGCCCCCTGGCTGGCGGGAAGGAAGCTGGCACCCGGCGTGAAGCTGAGCTGCAGGGTGCGGTTGAGTTGCCAGCTGAACGGCAGGCCGATCGAGCCCACGATGTTGTTGGTTTCAACCTGCTGAAGGCTGTCGTTGAAGATGTTGTTGGCCACCCCCGGACGGAACGTCTCCAGACCCGGGCCGAAATCGAGGCCTCCACTGAGCACGCGGAACTGCTCGAGCGAGCCGGTGATCGCCAGGGCCCAGTTGTCTCCACTGCTGAGTTGCCATTGGGCCGCTCCGCCGAACACCTCCCAGACGTTGCCGGGCTGGATCGGCTTGCTGGGGATCCTTGCGAACAGGGGGTCGTCGGCTTGGCTGTAGAAGCCGGAGAGCTGCAGGCGCCGGGTGAGACCCACATCAAGGCGGGCGTAGTAGTTCTCGACGCCGGTGCCCGCGACCTGATCGCTGGTTGGACCAATGATCTGGCCATAGGTCAACTGCAATCCCTCCGATTCCAGCTGGTTGGCGGTGGGCACGGCCAGGCCGATGCGCAACAGGGGCAGATAACTGGCGGCTGGCGGCGGCAGGCTGCGGGCGAAGGCCAGGGCTTCGGCGGCTGTTTTCGGCGTGTTGTCTGGCTCGGCGTTCTCCAAAGCCAACCGTGTGGTGGAATCGGAAGCAACCTTGGCTAGGGCGTGGCTGAACGGGGTGAGCGGATCGGTGTCTCCCGCCTCCACGGCCACCCATTCCAGTTTCCGTCCGCCGCCAGAGGGGTTGCTGCTGGAAGTGGATCCGTCTTCAGCCGCCTCCCACACCAACGGTGCGGCTGGTGGCGGCACCGGAGGGTTGACAGGATCTGGTGGGGTGCCTGGATCTGGAGTGGCCGCCGGCTCGATCGGCGCGACGGGGGGCATAAGCTCCCAGCGTGGCCGACCGGGGGTGATGGTGCCAGGCTCGGCCCGTGCGGGCAAAGCGATCAAGGCGTGCAGCAGGGGAGCGAAGGCCACGCCCAGCAGCAGCCGGAGGCGAGGTGCTGGCAATGGACTCACTGATCGAGCCAGCCCATGACCTTGCGGGTCCAGCTCTTGCCTTTGGGCTTCTGCTTTGCCGCCTTCAGGGTGTCGGTTGCTGGGTTCTCGCCAGGGCTGCTGTCGTCCGTGCCGTAATAGGCATAGGCGGTGCGGTAGTCGTGGGAGCCATAGCCGTAACCCTTGCCGTAGCGGCCATACCCATACCCATACCCATACCCATACCCATACCCATAGGAGCCATCGCGTTGTTTCTCCTCCTTGATCGCATTGGTGAGAATGCCGAGCAGGGGTGCGCCGGCGGTGCGGATGCGCTCGATCGATTCGCGGGGAAGGGAGCGGTCCACGCGGGCAAGGCTGACGAGCAGCACCATGCCATCGAGTTGCTCGGCCACCAGCAGGGCATCGGCGAGGCCGAGCACGGGCGGGGTGTCGTAGAGGATCAGGTCGAACTGTCCGGATTCGGCCACCTCCCGCACGAAATCCGCCATGCGTGGTGATCCGAGCAGGCGGGCGGGGTCGGGGGGGCGGCGGCCGCTGGTGAGGGCAAACCAGTTGGAATAGCCAGGCACCGGCTGGATGGCGTCCTGCCAGCGGTCGGCATCGCCGCTAAGCAGGTTGGAGAGGCCGATCAGGTTGTCGAGGCCAAGGCGCTGGTGCAGCTGGGGCTTGCGCAGGTCGGCGTCCACGATCAGCACCCGCTGGCCCATTTCCGAGAGGGTTTTGGCCAACAGGATGTTGACCAGGCTCTTGCCTTCGCTGGGCTGGGAGCTGGTGATTGAGATCGAGCGCAGGGGCCGGTCGCTGTTGAGGAAGCGCAGGCTGGTGTAGAGATTGCGGAAGGCTTCTTGATAAAAGAAGCGCTGGTAGCCGATCGCCTTGCGCTGCTCCTCGGATGTCTCCGTGCTTGCTGGCGAGGAGCTCTTGTCGAGTTCGGCCAGCAGGAAGCGGCGGCCTTCCAGGACCCCTTTGAAGAAGGCCACATGGGGCACGTGGCCCAGTAGGGGTTGCTTGAGGTCGTCGCGCACTTCGCTGGGGTTGTGGAAGACGTGATCGAAGCGGTCGCGAATCAGGCCGGCGGCGACGCCGCCGATCAAACCGAGAATCACTCCGAGAGCCAGGTTGCGTGAAACGGAAGGCTTGACTGGTTTGGGATTGATTCTTGGCGGTGCGATCAAGCTCCAGGGCACGCTGCGCTGGGCGATTTCGAGTTGGAAGTTCTCCCTGGCCTTGATGAAGCCGGCCTGGTTCTCCTGGGCGATGGTGAGGCGCTGCTGCAGGCCTTCAAACTCCTTGATCAGGGCCGGCTGGAGCTGGAAGGTGGCGGTGTAGCTGGCGATCTGCCGCTCCAGCGACTTGATCCGGTTGGCATTGAGGTTGAGCGCAGCGGAAACCGCTTCCAGTTGGTTCCGGCGCAGGAGGGGGATCATGCCATCGCGACGGGCCTGCAGACCCCGCACGATCGCGGAGGAGGGGGTGAAGCGGGCCTGGGCTTCGGCCAGTTGCTGCTCGAGCTTGGTGAGCTGCTCCAGCAGCGCCTGGCCGGTGCCGGCCACGGACAGGCCTTCACCTCTCGGTTGGCTGGCCTGACCAGTGTTGCTGGTGCTGATGGCTTCCTGGAAACCCTGGGCTGTAAGGGTGCCGTTCTCAATGGAGCTCTGCACCGAGAGCAAACGGGATCGATCGGCCTTGAGCTCGCCGAGCTGAGCACTGAGGGTGGCGAGTTGGATTTTGAGGGCTGCCCCTTCTTCAATCGGCTGGAGAAGGTTGTTCTTCCGCCGGAAGCTGGCCAACTCGGCTTGGAGCCGGTTGGTGTTGGCCTCTAAGGAGGGCGCCTGGCGATCCAGGAAGTTCAAACCTTCCGTGAGCCGCTGCTGTCGCTGGGCGAGCGAATACTTCAGGTAGGCCTGGCTGAGATCCTGCAGGAGAAGTTGATCGGTTTTGGGATCCTTGCCGGTGATGCTGATCTTGAGCACCCCCTCCGCTTCGCTTTGGCGCGTGCCACCGGTTTCGATCTTGATCCGCTTATCCAGACCCTCGTAGGTTTCGTCGAATTTTGTGGCAATCGGCTCAAGCAGAAGGGGACTTCTGAGCACCTCAATCAAGGTGGGGGTATCAGCGCTTCTGTTGCCAAGGGCCAATTGTTCGAAGATGGTGCCTGATCCGAGGCCAGCGCCACCTCCTCGGTTTTTTTCCCCGGCTTCACCCACGGGATCGGTGATCAACAGATCCAGTGTGCCTTCGTAGACGGGGGCAAACAGGCGCTGGTAGGCTGTGATGATCAGGGTTGCGGCCACGATTGCCCCAGCCGTGGCAGCCATCAGGCGGCGGCGACGCTTGAGGGAACGCCAGAGTTCTGAGAGGTCCACCTCCTCGCCCTGGTCGCCTGAAGGGAGTTGCTGCACTTCCACCCATTGGACGGGGTTGGGGTCAGCCAGTGCGGTGGAGACGGCCCCCTTACGCTCTTGCGGGAGAGGAACTGAGCCCAGTCTGGGAATCAGGTTGGACAATCTGCATTGCTCGTCAGGGGGTTACTCTACGGGATACGTTGGTGAATGCCCTTTGATGTCGTGGACTCCTAGTCAATTGGTTGGATCGAAGATTCCGGGAGCGATATGAAGATTAAGACACTATTTTTCTTTTGGTTGCTACTGGCGTTCCAGAACTTGGCCTCAGCGGCTGCTGAGCCGATAGCGCCCAGTCAACAAACTGCACCGCCTGCTCCCAAAGCAACCACGGCACAACCCCAATCCGTTACGCAAGACGACTCCTACATTTTAGGGGCTGGCGACGGCCTGGATCTCAGGCTCTATGATGCACCAGAGCTTTCCGGAACGGTTGAAGTACTGAGCGACGGCACCGCCAGCCTGCCGTTGATCGGCAGCGTACGGCTCACTGGGCTTACGCTATCTCAAGCCAATTTCTGGCTCACCACCCTCTTCCGCGCCCAGATGCAGCGGCCAGATCTCTTGCTCAGGGTGGTTCGGCCTCGACCGATCCGGGTGGCGATGGTGGGTGAGGTGCAACGCCCTGGTGTGTATTCGCTGACCACCAGTGAGGTGAGCCAAACGGAAGGAGCACCGTCCACAATAATCAGCGGATTACCCACCGTTGTGGACGTGATACAGAAGGCTGGAGGGATCACCTTGAACGCTGATCTGCGCTCGGTGATCCTGCAGAGGAGGTTGCCTGGTGAAACACCAACCTTCAAGCGAACCAGGCTAGACCTGCTGGCACTCGTTCAGCTGGGCGATCAGCTGCAGAACCCCTTGCTGTTTGATGGGGACACGCTGCGGGTCGAGAAGGCGGAGCAGCCGGTGAAGGAGGCGATCGAGCTTGCTGCCGTGAACCTCTCGCCCCAGGAGATCACCGTGAACGTGGTAGGAGAGGTTAAAAAACCTGGCCGGCAGCAGTTGGCTGCGAACACCCCGCTTGTGCAGGCCGTACTCGCTGCTGGTGGCACCGACTCCTGGCGAGCGAGCCAGCGCCGGGTGGAACTGATCCGCATCAACCGCAATGGCACCGCCACCCGTGATGTGTTTGCCTTGGATCTCAGCCAGGGCGCGTCGAACACCAAGAATCCTCCCCTGCGCAATGGAGATACGGTGCTGGTGAATCGGAGTGGTTTCGCGGTGGCCTCTGATGCGATTGGCGCCGTTACGCAACCCCTGTCTGGCTTGGTGAGCGTTGCTACTTTGTTTCGTCTATTGAATCCTTGATGTTCAGGGTCAGTTGGGTGCTGATAGACGCTTTGGCTGTAGGGCCAGCACCAAGGGCTCAGCACCATCTTGATAGACTTGAAAGCGAGGGGGTGAAGGCGGTGCTGAGTCTGGCCTCAGCGGAGGAGGCACCATTGCCTTTCGGCATCGAGAAGCGGTTCGTCTGGAGGCGGCAGGTCCTCCCTGACCACCGCAGCGAACGGCTGGTAAACCCTGATGAATTGGCTCATGCCCTTATTCTGTTAGGCGGTCTGAGAGAAAATGGCCCTGTGTTTGTGCACTGTGTGGCAGCCATGGAGCGATCTCCTCTTGTTTGTCTGGCTTGGTTGATGCGTGAACGGCACTTGACATGTGAGCAAGCTCTCGATTACCTCATGCAGGTGCATCCAGGGACCAATCCTCTGCCAACCCAGTTGGCAGTACTACGTAGCATTAGCCAGGGCTGATTCAAAGTTTTCATTCGGTCTTAGCTCTGGCTGCCGTATAGACATTGCCCCGATTGCGATGAGCATCTTCGAGAAGCTGGGTGTCTCGGATCCAGTGCCATCTCTAGGCTTCACCGGGTTCTCACCAGTTGCAGCAGTACTTCTGGGGTGGTGGGGAGCCTGGTGATGAGCAGGTGGGTGGCACGGAAGGGCTTGACTTCTCGGGTGCCGATGAACGCATCTCCACGATCCAGCTCGTACCGCTCCAGACCTCACAGATGTGCTCTGGGGCCAGCTTGGCCCGCAGCGACCAGTGGATACCGCGGCCATGGCCAACCTCGTGATCCGTTGCAAAGAAAAGTATCTTGCGCTGTACCCGTTCACGGGGCGAGACGATCAGCCGCGCCAGTGTGCCCCGATTGCTTCATTCAGAGCGGCCATCCGAGCGGCTGTTTGTACTGGCAGTCTCAGGGATCCGGCAGCAGTGAGGGCATCACGCCACCGCGGTGATGGGCGATCCAGACTTGCTCCAGGAACTCCCACACATCCCGGCCCTGCTGCCTGAGGGTTGTCGTGGTCGTGAGCAGACGGCTGCGGCAAACAGCACCGCTGGCGGACTGGACGCCATGACTGATCTTGCGCTGGATGACTGACTGGCGCAGGGCACGCTCGGCAGCGTTGTTGGTGGGCTCGATTCCTTCTTTCTCCAGGAAGGTCCACAGGGCTTCTCGTCGTTGCAGCAGCTGCCGGCAGGTGCGCACCGTCTGGGCCTACGGCGTTCGCTCACCCCGCTCGCAGCCCAGATCGACTGCGCGCTGCAGCATGGCCTCAAATGATTGGCGGATCGGCTGGCAACGTTGCTGGAGCTGCGGCCAGTTGATCGCGGCGCTCTTCCACTGGTGCCACTGCCCAAACAGCTGTTGCTGCAGGGCCAGCAGCTCCAGACCGATCTCACCGCTGGCGCCTGTGCGTTCGGCGATGGCGGTGAGATCGCGGATCAGGTGCGCCCAGCACAGTTGACGCTGGCTGGTGGCCAGGTGGTTGTAAGCGGAGAGGCGATCACTCACCACGATGCCGCCAAAGGCATGGCCCAGAAGCTCCATCGCTGCCGCCGCTGAGCGGCTCAGCCCCTGCAGGAACACCGTCACCACTGGGGTCACCATGACCCACTGCCAGCCGCGCTTGCCATCGGGATTGCCGCCATCGGCGTTACCGGTGGGGGCGCCGGTTTCATCCACGTAGGCCACCGGCTGCTGCCGGGCTTCCTGGATCGCCTCCTCCACTGGCTGCTCCAGGGCTGCGCTCAGCCGCTCGCAGATGGTGGCGATGGCAGCGCGGCTGATCTCCACACCTAGCAATTGATCCAGCAGCGCCTGGGTTTTGCTAAAACTCAAGGGGAAAGCACTGCCCAGCAACCCCACCAGGGCACTGAGCCGGGGCCCGTAGCGGCTGGCTTCCACCTCCGCCGGCAGCGTGGCGCAGGTGCTGGTGGAGCAGCAAGGACAGACCAACCGATGCAGGTGATGCTCGATCACCAGCGGGGTGATCGGCGGAATCTCAATCACCTGGTGACGCAGTGGTTCAAAGTCATCTCCCTGCAGTAGGGTGCCGCAGCGCCGGCAGGCGTCAGGGTGGTGCTCCACCACCTGGTCGACACGCTCTATCGGCAGCAGCTCCGGCCCAATGCCGGGATGGCCCTGCTGGCCGCCCCGTTTGCGGCCACTGCCTCTGCGGCGTTCGGGCGGCTTAAAACCCTGGCCGTCACTGGAGGGTGGTTTGGAAGAGTTGCGAGACGGTCGGCCTATCCGCTCGCGCAGGCTGGCGAGTTCCGTCGCCAGGGCGGTGAGTTGCGCTCGGAGCCGATCGTTCTCCTGGCGCAGCACTTGAATCTCCTGCTGTTGATGCAGGATCAGAGAGCGGGCACTGGTCGGCCATGCCAACCAGTCCGCTTCTGAAATCCCGGCAGGTGGGGTAGGCATCTCAGGCAGTCTCTGCCTGAGATGCAACCGGGAATCACACCGCCGTCAAGGGTTTAGCCGTAGCGATGCTCGCTCCGAGCTGTCCCGACCCCTGAATGGGTACCTTGCGCTTTCCTCGAAATGGCAGCCGATGTGGCGATGCAGGGTCTGCTGGTTGGCTTTTCCGGTCAACATTAAGTCGGCTCCCTGCTCCTGGAGTTGCCGAAAAACGGCTTTTGGGGTGCAGATCATCCGCCTGGATTAATAGGCCATCCAGATCCAGCTCACCAAGAAGCTGTTTCAGCACGGCCCCCCAATGGTTTTTACCGGCAGCGTAGCAGGCATGCATGATGGCCACACTCAAAGCGGACCAATAGATGGTCACCTGGGTGATGAAGGCTGAACCGCCGCCGACGGTGGGCTCGATTGAGCCTTACAGCGTCTTACCGTTTCATCAAAAACCTCCTGGCGGAATGGGCCTACGTCATGTCGTACCAGACCTCCGAGGAGCAGAACCACTGGCTACCTCGGTATCTGGGGATCTATAACAGCCACAGGTGCAACATGGCTCTCGGTGGCCTCACCCCTCAGCAGTCCTTACAGCGGCTGCTGATCGCTGAATGACCTAGTGAGAAAACACACCTAACCCATGCTGGCAAAGACAACCACCGACATTGTGACACACGTTGAATCGGCCTTGGAGCATTAGCAGCCTATAGAACCATTGGTAATTGACTTAATCAACACATTCTCGACCTAGTGATGAAATGACTGTACACTCTGCTCATCAGATGAGGTTGTGTTGCCTGGCACCAGCCCTTCTGCTCCCTGGACCGTACCCGTTTACGAGGCATCCTGGGGTCGCGCCGATTTCGTGGACACCGACCAATGGTTTACAGGCGTGAGTGTAGGGGCAGCGATGAACTGCTGCTCGTAATCGATCGGACTGAGGTAACCAATCGTTGAATTCCGGCGCCCGCGGATGTAGTAGCCCTTGATCCAGAAGGCAAGATCACGCTTCAATTGGTGGGCTGATAGCAGGACTTCGAAGCCTTCATCGAGATCTAGTTCAAGTTTCATGGTGGAGAATAAGGGAAGCTCTGGGGAACAAGGCCCAGAGGACTTCCCATGGCCCTCTTTTGGTCGGATTGAACTATTGATGAGCATCGCTGGCCTGAAGCGACCTGATTTCAGTATATTTGACAGCTATTTCCATCCAACTAGGTCAATTCGATCCTCATGTTGGCACACCAATCCCCATTCATGATCTGCATAGCAATTGATGCCGGACCATGAATAGGTTAGCAAGGGCCGCAACAACATTCACCTTGCAGCGATTCTTGACCATGCCCCGGAGCCGGGTCTTCTGAAAGCCGAACTGACGCTTCATCACGCGAAATGGATGCTCACTCAACTTTCGCGCGGATGTGAGCTTACTGCAAGCAGAAGCCTGTGGCTTGGCTGTTTCAATCAAGTCATCCACCCGCCCCTCTGGCGTATCGGGTAGAGCACGTCGCTTCCCTGGGCGCATGGCAACGCGGAAGCCGATGCCCTTGCCTTCCATTTCTGGACGCTTCTCGATCCCCTGGCACACCAGTTGGTCCAAACCCTCGCTCCCGCATGGGATCTGGCTCATCATCCAGGCCTGGAGCACCTGGCCGAACTCCTGCAGGTGGGCCTTATAAAACAGGTAAAGGAAGGTGGCATCCGATGGCCAGCGCTTAAAGTTCAGGCCCAAGGCCTCGTTCAGGGCTTCCCGGTGGCGTTTGGCGAAGGCCTCCAGATCGCGGGAGCTCCTGGAGCCGCTGAGGATCCCCAGCACCGTCACCAGTAGCAGGAACCACTGCGGGTAGCGCACCCCACGGTGGTTCCTGCCATCGGGGATGCCCTTGAGGAAGTTGATCAGGTCATCAGCACCGGGCTGATCGACTGCGGCGGAGAGAGTTTCGGCCATTGGAAGGGACTAATCCCGCCGACCCAACCCAATGCTGACAGGCCCGCCAAGTGCGACGTGGACAGACTTTAAGACGGCCCTTAGGTTGTAGTGGAGCTGATCTAGAAGCAACCGTTCGGAGCGAATCCCGTAGAACGCCTGCAGCAGCGAAGCCAGCAGCAACTGCTCCGGCGGCACCGATGGGCGGCCTTCTGAGGCGTAAAGGTCACAGAAGGTGGGGTTGAGTCGATCGAGGGCCTGATCCGCCAGCTTCCGGATCCGCCGCAGCGGATGACTGGCCGGGATCCGCTCCTCGATCGAGACGTAGGAGAGCAGGGAGCCGCTGAGCTCCTGCTGACCACGCATCACGACTGGGGCAGTTGACTCATATTCAAAGGTCTCGCCGGGTTTTTCAGCGAACTCTTAGAGAACCAGGGCAACCCCAGATGATCCCGCAAGTACTGGATCCTGAGAACATAGACGACTTCGTCTGGGCTGATTTCGGCTACGCAGACGCGCAGTATGAGGAGCTACTGGAAGGGGCTGGTTGTGAGAGCCGAATACATAAAAAAGGTTCAAGGTTCCATCCCCTAAGCGAGGAGGCCAAGGAACGGAACAAGGTCCAATCAACTGCACCGGCAAGGGTTGCGTATGTCTTTGGTGCAGGCACAACCCAGGGCCGCCTAAAAGTCTGTCCATATCGTTCTTGCAGGGCCTGTCAGCATTGGGTTTGGTCAGCGGGTCTCACCGCTACCGATGCCCGAAACCCATTCCACCGCAATTGATCAGAGTTCTCCTGC